>ERZ764778.8-NODE-8-length-280477-cov-11.701750_pt1 | contig 280477 bp, 232 predicted proteins | sample MGYA00374951_ERZ764778 | MGnify/ENA primary metagenome ERZ764778 (study PRJEB28918, sample SAMN05720193) | bioreactor metagenome | isolation source: Anaerobic biogas reactor | place: USA:Washington, USA | collected 2015-08-08 ...
GGTCTGTAGAGGACTTTCACCTCCTAGGAGTGCGCCCTGCCGGGCGCACAAAAAATGCGGCGCCCCGGGACCAGGTCCCGGGGCGCCGCCAGGCTTTCGTGAGGCTGGGCGGAGGCTACGGGGCGTCGTACTGGATCAGCAGGAAAAGGCCCGAGGCCCCGGCGTTCCTGGCGTTGGAATCGACCAGCAGGAACTCCCGCTCGGCTTTTTCCCCCGGTTTTCCGGGGATCTTGAGCTCGAGTTCGCCGCTCTGGCCCGGCTGGACCGTCAGCGCCCCCTCGTCCGCGCCGCCGAAGTACACCGTCTTCCCGTCCTTGGACCGGATCTCCTTGACCACGAGAGGGAGCGAGCCTTCGTTTTTCACGACGAACCGCTGGACCTTCCCCGCGGCGCGCTCCTCCCCCTTGAGCGTCACCCTCCTCGGTTCCACGGAGATCTTGGCCCCGGGGGCTTCCAGGACCTCCCCCTTGATGCTGAAGATCTCGATGCTTTTCCCCCCGGGAATGTTGGTGGCCAGCATGACCTTTTTCTCGAAGGGCCCCGGCCTCCCTTCCGTTTCATAGCTGACCGTGAGTTCCGTCTTTTCGCCCGGTTTGAGTGCATGCTTTCCAAGCATGGCCTTGGTGCACCCTCAACTGGTCCTCACGTTGGTGATCTCCACCTCCGCGCTCCCGGTGTTCTGCACGACGGCCGTCACCCGGGCCGTTTCCCCCTCCGGCACCTGGCCGAACTCATGGTGCGCCGGGGTGGCGGTGAGTTCCCCGACCCCCGCGTCCGCATCTACCGGGGGCGCCGCCAGCGCCAACAACGCCGCCATGCCGAGCGCGGCCATCGCCGTTTTTCCGTATTTCATGCAAATCTCCTTCTCTCGATCCGGAATCCGCGGCCCGCTAGTCGCCGTGGATTCCCTTGGTCTTTTCCTCGTAGTTGAATCCCGGGTCCTGGTCCTCGGTATGGCACGCCCGGCAGACCTCCTCACCCGCGTCCCGGACCAGTTGGACCCCCATCGGGTCCCCCACGTGCCCCCCGCCGGGCCCGTGGCAGGCCTCGCACTGCACGCCCGCCATTTCCGGCGTCAGTTCGCAGTCGATAAAGCCCCCGTCCTTTTCATACCCGGTGACGTGGCACTCGACGCACCCGGGCAGATTCTCCTGCCCCGTCTTCCTGAGGCTGTCGATCGCCTTCGCGTGCCGCGTCGTCTGCCAGCCCTCGGCGAGTTCCGCGTGACAGGGGGCGCACCGCTCCCACCCCACGTATGCGGCGGCCGGCTCCGAGCCGGCCCGGCCGGCGCCCCCGGCCGCCGCCGCCAGCAACAGGGCAAAACACCATGGCATCCTCATAAGGCTCCTGTCTCCCCGGGCCCCCTACTTTTCGAGCGGGTAGCCCTTTTCACGCCACTCCCTTATGGAGGGGTCCGCCAGTATTTTGACGTTTTCGTATCCCATTTGGAAGAGCTGCCGCGCAAAATCGGCGCTGTCCGCCTCCCCCGGGCCGCAGTCGCAGTAGGTGACGATCAGCTGGTCCGTCGGCAGCGACCAGACATCCTCGAGCGCGATCTGACTCTGCCAGGGGATCGAGAGGGCGCCCCGGATGTGCCCCTCGGCGTACGCCGCCCTGGACTGCACGTCGATCACGGTCACCGCAACCCCCTCGTCCATCATCTTCTTCAGTTCCCCGGCCCCGATGCGGGGGATCTCCGCCGCCGGGGCCGCCAACGCCAACGCCACCAGGCAGGCACCTGCAATCCACGCGCCAAGATATCGTTTCATATTCCCTCCCGACCATGATCTCACAACCGCGCCCTCCTGTCCCCCCGTAAACCGCGACCGGGCCCTGGCTGCGGCAGGCGTCCCACCGCATAAGATGCGCGGGCCCTCCCCGGGGGTTCATTCGCCCAATGATTCCCGACATTTCCTATAGGATACTTCGTCTTCCCCATGCAATTTTTGGGGTACCGGGCACCGCCAAGGTCAAGGAGAGTGTCCAGCCCCCGCCGCCGCCTATACTCCTTTGCAGTAGTCGTAATTTTAGCGCATCCCCTGAGGATTTCGCTTGACGCACGCATCGTCGGATCCTATCATATTCTCATTAGGGCTACAGCATCTCTTATATGAGATTTCGGCGTCGCTGCCCTTCACAGCCGACGCCCGAGGGCATGCGGAGACTGTCGGCCCGGCCACTCATGCATCCGGCCACAACAGCCGGCCCCGGGACATTCCTCCGGTTTCGGGGTCGGCTCCGCGTCCCGTCCGAAGAAGTCCGGAGAGCGGAAACGGGGAAGAACCCCGAACAGAGAGCCGGCGGGACCGCCCCCTCAGTCTATCTCCACGGATCGACCGCCACACTCGTGAGGTGGGAAAAATCGCCGCCGAACCAGTAGGCGTTGGTCGACCCGCCGGTGACGACGACTTCGATGGCGCTCCGCCCCCCGCGCCCGCGGCCGAACCGCGGGACCGGGACGACGCCCGCGTCCCCGAGCCTGAGGTAGCCCGCGAAAGGCTCCACCCCTTCCTTGGCCTTCTCGAGCTCGTTCTGGCGCGTCTGCCAGTAGAGCCAGGAGGGGGTCCCGGTGTTTTTCGCCAGGTAGTCGATGTAGGCCTCCTTGGACCCGAAACCGGCCGCGGCGATGTCCCCGGCCACGATCGGGTCGAGGATGAGGGTCGCCTGCGACACGCTGGTGGAGAAGAAGTGCTCGAGCCAGCCGCGGATCACCTCGTGGATCGGCATCGGGGAGAACCAGGCGACATTGTTCAGGCTCCAGCCGCTGAAGAGGCTGACGACGCTGTCGGAGGGCTTGAACCCCTTCTGGACATGCAGGGGGTTCCATCCCGGCGGCAGTGCCGCCTCCGCTTCCGGGAAGCAGATGTTGCTGTAGTTCAGGGGGGTCCCCTGGCTGCCGAGGTAGGTCTCCCCCGGTTTGCCCGACCCGCCCAGGTTCCGGCTGATCAGGGTCCAGGCCCTCCCGATGGCGGCGTTGGCGTGGTTGAAGGGGCCCATGGCGCCGATCCCCGCGTTCATGCCGATCTCCCCGACGATCGGGCCGTTGAAGACCGCCATCCGGGCGAACGACGAGGTGGAGCTGAAGAGCGAGGTCACCCCCGTCGACGCGATCGCCAGGATCGCGGGAAACTGTTCCGGTTTCGCCCCGGCCATGACGGCGTTCGCGGCCACCATCTCCACCGTATACTCCCAGGCCTCGTGCGGGTCCGACGGGCGCATCCGCCCCACGATCTCGCCCGGCTCGCGGCTCGTCCCCTTGAGCATCTCCGCCACCCGCCGTTCGGTCGGGGGGACGACGGGGAAACCGTCGGTGTAGCCGTTGTCGAGGAAATATTTCTGGAGTTCGTCCTCCGCCATCGGCTCGAGCAGGCGCGGGCGGGCCGGGCGGGCGATGGGACCCGCCCGCCGGTCCTCGGCCGCCGGCGGCCGGGTCAACCCGTCGAGGATCACGTCGAGCATCGGGCGCCCGGAAACCGGGTCCCGCCCCAGGATATATTTCCGGCAGACCTCCGGCGTCCGGTCGGTCACCGGGTGCGGCGTAAACACGATCCGCATGCCGGGGATCCCCTTCTTGAACGCGATCGACTTCACCAGCTCCTCAAAGCTCCGGGTGATCACGGGTACGGTGGGCACCCCCATCTTCTCCAGGGTCACCGAGTGGCCGACGACCGCCGGCGAGCAGCTGCTTCAATGCCCGATCCCCATGATGACGCCGTGCCCCTTCTCCCGGATCTCCTTCCAGAGGTTCGGGTCGTCTACCTGGTAGTTGCCGAGCTTGTCCCGGAGCACCCAGACCGTTTTGGGGTACGTCTCCTGGAGCACCCGGTGGAGAGTCTCCACGAAGGCGCGGGTGCGCGGGAACTTGGTATCGACGACATAGATCGTCTTCCCCTCGAGGCTCTCCGCACGCGGAGCCATCGGGATCCGCTCGATCGGGGGGAGGATGCCCTGGGGGTTGAGCACCGCGATCCGGGCCTCCCCCTCGGCGCGGGAGAGGTCGAGGGTGAGGCCGGCCGACACCAGCGCGGCCAGCAGGATACACACGATACGGATCTTCATCGATTGGCCTCTTTCGTCTTCCGCCCGGCCGGACATTTCCGTCAGGCAATCAAATCCTGGGCCCGCATCAGCCGGTCGCGGATCTGGACCCCGTTCGGGCATTGTACGGCACATTCGGCGCAGTCGCCGCAGCGGATGCTCCGGATCTCGGGCGCGAGTTCCCGGTAATGCGTCACCGCCTGGTACAGGCTGCCGGAGAAATCATAGTAGGCGAGATAACGCAGGACATCGGCGACCGGCATCCCCTTGGGGCACTTGCCGTCGCACTCGAAGCACATGCGGCAGTAATCGGGCCGGATGCGCTCGCTCGCCGCGAACAGCAGCCGTTCGTCGGCCGGGGTGTAGGGCTCCGCCATGGCCCTCATGTTCATGTCCAGTTCGGCGATGGAGTTCATGTTGGGGACCGTGGTCCCGATGGCGGGATTCGACAGCACCCACTTGATCCCGGCCAGGGGGCCTTCCCCCTCCTTCTTCTCGGTTTTGGGAGCCCCCGAGCCGCCCCGGCCCATGTTAAGGCCGGTGAGCGCCACGACCACCTTCATCGCCACCACCCCGACCCCGGCGGCCGCCAGCTTCTGCACCGCTTTTTCGCGGAAGCCCGAGCCGATGGCGTAGCTGTAGGTCGTCTGCATGACGTCGAACACCCCGGCCTCGAGGAGGAAATCGACCATGGCGTTCGGGTTGTGGCAGCTGAAGCCGATGAAGCGCGCCTTCCCCGACTCCTTGCACCGGACCATGGCCTCCAGGGCCTCGTCCGGGATCCGCGCCGGGGTGTCGCGTGCGTGCAGGTGCCAGACATCGACATAGTCGGTCCCCAGCACCTCGAGGCTGGTATCGAGGTCCCGGAGGATCTCCTCCCTTTTCGTGGATCCAGACTTGGTGGAGATATGGATCTTCTGCCGCTTCCCCCGGATGCACCGGGCGAAGATGGCCTCGCTCTCGCGGTAGTCGCGGGAGGTGTCGTAGTAGTTGACCCCGTAATCGAGGGCGCGGCCCACGACCTCGACGTTCGGCTCGTACCCGATCCCGTAGCCGACTCCGGTGACCTTGAGGCCCGTCCGCCCCAGGGTCCGGTAGGCGAGCCGGGGCGGGTCCTTCCGCATGGGTGGATCGGGGTGGCCGGCGGCCAGGCCGACCGCCGGCAGGGCGAGCCCGGCCTGCAGGAATTCCCTCCGTGATCTGTTCGGATTCATGACAACCTCCTGTCTTTGTTGGATCGCTAGCCGAGCCTCCCCCTCTTCTCGAGCAGGTCGGCCACCGGCCTCATCCCCATCCCTTCCAGGGTGTCCCGAGTGGGGTAGCCGTTTTCCGGGTTATATCCCTCGAACCTGTAGAAACGGGTCTTGAAGTCCTCGACCCTGGCCCGGTCCAGCGTCCGCCCCTCGCCGGTCGCGTAGGTCCACTTGCCGTCGACCACCATCGGCATGATGTGGCCCGCACTCGGCTTGTCGTAGACGTAGTCGGGGAAGACCTCCATGTCCCGGTTCCTCCCCTGCAGCACCCAGATCGCCCGGTCCAGGGTGTAGATCTTGCGCCCGAGTTCCATGTAGTCGGCGAAGGTCCGGTTGTCCCCGGTCACGGCGTTCCAGAACTTCGGCTCCTCGCGGGGCGTCGCACCGCGCCGGTCGGCTGTGTTGTTGGTGAACGTCATCGGCCAGCGCCAGCCGCAGAAGCCGCCGCACCCGATCCAGAATTTTTCGTAGTGCTTGACCCAGGCGATCAGCTTGACCTTGGAGTCGGAATAGATGCCGGTGGGACCGTCCCCGAAATCGGCCAGCCAGGGATCGTCGTCGTAGGGAACCAGCGCTTCCGAATAGAGCCGGGCGGCTTCCTCCGCCGTCAGGTAGGGGTCGCCCGAGTTCGCCATCCAGTGGAAGTTGTGGTTGGCGAAGGAGTGGATCATCAGGTCGCGCTCGCCGAAGATCGACCCGAAGGCCCATTCCACCTGGATCCTGGGGTCGTAATGGTCCCGCGTCCCCCAGTAGGCCAGGTTGAGCACGCCGCTCGACACATCCTCCCGGTACCTCCCGTATTTCTCCGCGAAGCGGGCGCACCCTTCCGCCAGGTCATCCCCGATCCCCTCCCGGCTGGAGATCGTGCGCATGAGGGTGTCGACGTATCCCATGGTGCCGATGATGTCGAAGGGGAGATCGCAGTCGATCGCCTTCCCCTTCCCCATGAGACCGCGCCGGTGGAGCGTCTGGATGTAGGCCTGCAGCGGCATGAACTGCCAGTGCCCCAGGCCCTGCTTCTGCATGAGGTCGTTGGCCTGGCGCGTCAGCTTCGGCTCGCCCCCCTGGATCCTGACGGCCATGGTCCCCGCGCAGACCGATTCGTTGCTCTCGCCGCTGGCCAGCCGCATGCGGCATGCCCGCGGGCAGGAGGCGCAGGCGGTGACCCGCGCCGGGACCAGGGGAAGCCGGCCGTTGAGCGTGTTCCCCCCGCTCGGCCGGCCGCTGTTGTGGGACCAGGCGCGCGTGTTGAACCGCTCCACTTCCCGGGGGTTGTCCACGTTCCACTGGTACTGGCGGTACCCCATCCGCGCCTCGAGGAACGCCTTCGGGTCGGCGATCGGCACCACGCCGGAGCCGATGGCGCTGATAGCCTTCAGCTTCTTGGAACCGAACACTCCCCCGAACCCGCACAGGGCCGCCTGGGACCCGGGCCCGTGCAGGAGCGCCCCGAGCCGGCTCAGGGTCTCCCCGGCGGGGCCGCAGCAGACGACGGCGGGGACCTGCGTGCTCTCCCCCCCGCCCGCCAGAACGGCCCACTCACCGTTCCCGAGCCCGGGGATCACCCGCCGGGAGATCTCCTGCTGGGTGTCCCATGTGTCCATCCCCCAGATTCCCCGGGCGCTCTCGATCGTCACCTTGTCATCGACGATGTTGATCCAGACCGGGTCGGCCGACGCCCCCTCCACCACGATCCCGTCCCAGCCGGCGAACTTCAGCTGGGCGGTGAAACGGCCGCCGAAGTTGCTGTGGCCGAACCACTCCACCGGGTGGAGCATCGGCCCCAGCCCCTGCACCTCGCACCGGCCCGACCCGGGCATCAGGGTTCCGGAAAAGGGGGAGGCGATCATGATGATGAGGTTGCGGGGATCGAACCCCCCGAAGGGGAGCTGGTCCCCGACCAAGTCGAAAAAAATGGCCGATCCGATCCCGTGCCCTCCGCCGAACTCCACGTACTTTGCGGTTTCGAGCCGACCGATCGTTTTGCTGCCGAGATGAACACGCAGAATCTTCCCGGTGTATCCGCCCTTCATATCGCGCTCCTTTTACCGTTTCCGCCCCGGGGCGGGTTTCGCCTCCGCCTTGGGCGTCCTGGGTGCCCCGGCCGCCGTGGCCGCCTGCGCAGCCATGATGGGAGGCACCATGGTGCTGTCGTCCACCAGGCCGAGATTGAACCAGTTGTCGTTGCGCAGGTTGACGTCATAACCGTCGGTCTCCTGCTGGTCGGGGACCGCAGCCACCACCCTGAGCGCCATCATCGGGCAGCTTTCCACGCACGCCTGCTTCCCCCCGGGTCCCCCCTTTTCGTTCCAGTAGGGGGTGTCGAGACAAAGGTCGCATTTCTGGGATTTCTTCTCGAGCCGGTTCCAGACGGTGCGGTGCGGCTGCTGGGGGCACATCCGGATGCAGGTCCGGCAGCCGATGCATTTCGCCGGGTCGATCCTGCGGACGTTGCCGTTCTCCGCGTCGACGTAAGCGGCTCCCGTCGGGCAGCTCTGGACGCAGACCGGCGCCGCGCACTGCCGGCAGGGAGCCACCTGGATGTCGTGCGGGAATTTGCCGAAGGAATCCTGCAGGATCTGTATCCGCGCGAGACTGAGGCTTTCCACCCCGTGGTGCGCGAGCGAGCAGGCCAGCATGCAGGTGGTGCAGCCGGCGCATTTTTTGCTGTCGTAGACCAGGTACCCCTTCGAGGCGGGAGGGCGCGCCGGACTCCCCTGCGCCCCGCGCGCCGCCGGGGTCCTGAGCATGAGGGCGTCGGCCGCCGCCGCGGCCCCTCCCGCTACCAGGAACTTCCGCCGCGAAACGCCGCCGTCCTCCCCCCCCCTCGCCGCCCGGGCGTCTTTTTCCTCGGACATGAGCCCTCTCCTTGCCGCGTGTGGTGAATCGATCTCGGGAAATCTCCGGAAGTAATCTCTTCTAGGAGATGTTATCTTTTATACGCAACTATGCTAGAATAGGCCCGCAGGGGAGTCAAGCGAAATTGTCCGCGCCTTCCCCGGACCGCGTGCAAATGAAAACGCGCGGTATTTGCCGCGTTGCGGCACATAATAGGGAGAACTCACGCCGGCGTCCGGGGGTGCCGGCGTCATCCAACGGAGTCACAGATCATGGACCTGAAAAACAAGGCAGCGGTGGTCACGGGGAGTTCGGCGGGGGTGGGGCGGGCGGCGGTCCTCAAGTTCGCCGGGCGGGGGTGCTCGGTCGTCGTCAACTACAACCGCAGCCGCACCGAAGCGGAGGAGACGGCCGCGCTCTGCCGCGAGCGGGGGGCCGGGGCGGTCGTGGTCGAGGCCGACGTGTCGGTCGAAGCCGACTGCCGGCGCCTCGTCCAGGCGGCGGTGGACGCCTTCGGGCGGCTGGACGTCCTGGTGAACAACGCCGCCGTCACCCGCTTCGTCGAATTCGGCGACCTCGAGGCGCTCTCGGAGGACGTTTGGCTCGAGATCCTGCGCACCAACCTGATGGGCAACTTCTTCTGCTCCCGCGCGGCGGTCCCCCACATGAAAAAAGCGGGGGAGGGGGCCATCGTCAACGTGGTCTCCATCGCGGGATTTCTGGGGCACGGCAGCTCCATCGCCTATTCCGCCTCCAAGGCCGCCGTCATCAACATGACCAAGTGCCTGGCCCGCACCCTCGGCCCGGAGATCCGGGTGAACGGCGTCGCCCCCGGCGGGATCGACACCCGCTGGCTGCGCCGGGGACTGGGGGAGAAGGCGTTCGCCCGCGTCGTCCAGTCCGTGCGCGAGACGACGCCGCTCGAAGTCCTGGCGACCCCGGACGATGTCGCCGACGCCATCGTCTGGCTGGCCGAGGGGGCGCGCATGATGACGGGGGAAACGATCAAATTCGACGGGGGCCAGCACCTCGGCGGCAAAAGCGGACTGCGCCGGAGGGAATGACCCCCGGCTTCACAACAAGGAAGGAGAGGTTTGCATGGAAGGATCGAAATACGGCAAATACATCGTCACCGACCTGGTCGTCCCCGAGGAGAAGCGGAAGATCGAAACCGCCTACTCCCGCTACGCCCGGCGCATCCTCTGGATGGACGAAAACGTGGTGGAGGGGGCCTTTCACATGAACACCGCCTGGTACCTCCGGGCGGCCGAAACCCTCGAGGACCGCCCCCACGTCCACGACGCGGACGAGATCATCGGGTTTTTCGGCAACGACCCGGACCACCCCCACGACCTCGGCGCCGAAATCGAAATCTGGCTCGAGGACGAAAAACACGTCATCACCCGCAGCGCGCTCCTGTTCGTGCCCGCGGGGATGAAGCACTGCCCCCTCATCCTCCGGCGCGTCGACCGGCCCGTCTTTCACTTCACCACCGTCCCGGGCGGCCGCTACATCAAGGACGACGAGTAGCCTGCACGATTGTCGGCGCCGCGCACGCGGCGCCGACCTTCCCCTCCTTCTCAACCCCCCCGTTCCCAGCCTGCGTCACCTCCCGGGAAGCCCCGTGCGCCGGGCGATTTTTTTCGTTGACTCGGCCTGAACGCTTAATCTAGGATGATCTCGTATCACAGATTGCGTCTCGCATAGGAGACCCTCGGACAAACATACCGTATTCCGGCAACGCGCTTTTAAAAGAGAAGGGCTTTTAGAAGCCATGTACACCTTAAAAACCTCTTTCCCCGCGGGAACCTCCGCCGGGAAAACTCAAATAGGGGAAACCGTAATGCCTAAATGGTGTGACCTGAAGAAGATCATCATGGTGCTAACGGTATTGCCTCTTCTTTTCATATCCCCGTATGTGTTCAGCCAGTCTTCCAACGCTTCGCTGAGCGGAACCGTGCAGGATGTGTCGGGAGGGGTGCTTCCGGGAGCCATCGTCACGGCGACGAGAGTCGAGACCAACGTCGCCAGCAGGACCGAAGCCAACAACGCCGGCGTGTACAACTTCAACCTCCAGCCGGGCGTCTACACGGTCAGCGTGCAGATGGCGGGATTCCAGACCGCCAGCCGGACCGAGGTGCGGCTGCGCGTCGGGGGCCAGATCCGCCTCGACTTCGAGCTGAACGTGGCCGGCAGCGAGGTGGAACTGGAAGTGGCGGCTTCGGCCGAGAACCTGATCCTGGAGTCGGGTTCCTCCACGGGAACCATCCTCCAGGAGGAATCGGTCACCGAGCTGCCGCTGGCCAGCAACGACGTGATGGACCTCATCAACATCATGGGAGGGGTCACCAGGGCCGAGGACCCCATCTTCAGCAACAACCAGCAGACCTTCGCGGGGGTCACCGCGCGCAACATCAACATCCAGCGGGACGGCGTCACGGTCAACGACGTCCGCTACGACTCGGGGATCGTGTCCCCGCAGCGCATCAATCCCGAGATGGTAGGGGAATTCAAGATGATCCTCTCCCCGGTGGACGCCGAAATGGGGCGCGGGGCGGGACAGGTGCAGATCATCACCAAGTCGGGGGCCAACGCCTTCCACGGCTCCGGGGTCTGGAACATCCAGAACTCCTCGCTCGACGCCAACGAATTCGGGAACAAGAAGAGGGGGATCGAGCCCACCTGGCGAAACCTCAATAACTACTCCCTGAACCTCAGCGGCCCCATCATCAAAAACAGGACCTTCTTCTTCGCCTCCTGGGACCAGCAGATCGTCCGGAGCCGGGACCTGCCGAACGTGATCTCCCTCACCCCCTGCGCCCGCAAGGGAATCTTCCGCTACTACGACGGCTGGATCAACGGGGACGTGGAGAGCCCGGTCAGCACGACCGCCGGGTCCCAGACCCGCCCCGTGGTGGATGCGCAGGGGAATCCCCTCACCCCCACCGAATGGGCCGACGGCTCCCCCTATGACGGCGAGCTCCGGTTCGAAAGCGTGCTGGGGCAGCTGACCGACACGGCGCGGGAACAGATCGCGGCCGACCCCATCAACTGCTCCCAGTACGATTTTTCCGGCGACCGCGGGCTGGTGCCCGAAAGCGCCTGGGACCAGTACCGTACCCAGTACGACACCACCGGCTTCGTCGACCGCTTCACCGGCCTGATGCCGATGCCCAACAACTACGAGCTCGGCGACGGGCTGAATTCCGCCGGCTTCCGCTGGACCCGCACCCTCAGGGGGAGCGACACGGTCTACGGCAACGGCGAGGACAACGAGCGCAAGTCGATCACGGTCAAAATCGACCACAACCTGAGCCAGGCCCACCGGCTGAGCGGGCGCTACACCTACGAAACGGACTACGGGGAAGCCCAGTTCGCCGCCTGGCCCGAGGCCAACGGCGGCTACGGCGGGGCGGTCACCCGCAAGCCCCAGAGCTTCAGCGTCAACCTGACCTCCACCCTGCGGCCCACCCTGCTCAACGAGTTCCGCATGGGGCTGTCCCGCACCAGCACCAAAAACGCCGAGGCGCTGTCCAATCCGGCGACGAGCGAAAAGATGCGGGAGGTGCTCGGCTACCTCATGCCCACCGACGACTTCCCGAACTACCCCGGCTACCCGCTCCTCGTGGGTCCCGGCCGGGGGTGGTTCGGCTTCTTCACCGACACCTACCGCACCGGGGTCCCCAACAGCCACCCCTACGGCAGCCGGGGCGCCCTGCCGACGGCGCGCGGCGGGTACGACCCGCGCTGGAGCTTCACCGACACCCTCACCTGGACCCGCGGGGCCCACTCCTTCAAGGGGGGATTCGAACTGCGCCTGCAGAAATCGGTGCAGGAACAGAACGGGGCCGCGGCGTTCTACTATTCGGCCAACACCTTCCCCTCGGTCATGGGGGGGAATACGGCGAACTCCCAGCCGGCCGGAATCGGGGCCTGGAGCGGGCTTGTGGGCGACGACGAAGGAAACAGCTCGACGGGCAACTTCCAGCTGGCCTACGACCTGATGACCTACATGGCGGGATCGATCGGCAACGTGCGCCAGTGGTACTACGTGGCCAACAACGAGGCCCCCTACCTGTGGAACGACCCCTCCAAGGGGGAGTTGAACCAGGTGGTCGACCTGCGCAACCGGGAGTTCAGCTTCTTCTTCAAGGACGACTGGAAGGTAAGCAACTCCCTGACCCTCAACCTGGGCGTCCGGTATGAATACTACGGGGTGCCCTGGGTCGAGTCGGGACAGAGCGCGGCCCTTATCGGCGGCTCGAGCGGCATCTTCGGCGTCTCCGGGGACGGCTTCGAGGACTGGATGCCGCAAAATCCGGTGCAGGGGCCTGACAGCATGCTCACCAGCCAGCATTTCGTGGGCCCCAACTCCCCCAACCCCGATCTTGCCATCTACAACAAGGACGCCAACAACTGGGGGCCGGCCATCGGCTTCGCCTACCAATTCCCCTGGTTCGGAAAGGGGAAGACCACCCTGCGCGGCGGCTACCAGCTGAACTACACCACGCTGGGGACTTTCGACAACTTCGCGAGTTTGATGGCCCGCGTGACGGGGATGACCTACTCGCACACCTACGCCGGGGACTCCATCGACTATCCCTACCTGGATATGTCGATGCTCCCGGAAATCATCCCGGTCAACCAGTTCCTCCCGCCGGAGATCCAGCCGATGGCCGTGCGGCCGCTGACCGATCGCAGCCAGAGCCTCACCGTGTGGGACCAGGACATCAAAAACCCCTATGTCCAGAGCCTGACCCTCTCCCTGACGCGCAACCTCAGCAACAACCTCACCTTCGACCTGCGCTACGTGGGGACGCTGAGCCGGAAACTGACCGATACCGTCAACCTCAACTCGTCGAACTTCATCAACAACAACCTGCTCGAGGCGTTCGACACCGTCCGCGCCGGCGGCCAGTCCGACCTGCTCAACAGCATCATCCCGGCGAGCTCCCTGACCGGCAGCACGACCGCGACGGGCTCCGACCAGGTGCGCACGAGCGTCTATACCCGGACCTACCTGGCCATCGGCGACTACAACACCCTGGCCAGCACGTTGTCGACCACCAACGGGCGCCTCCCTGTGGCCTCCGGGATCCGCGGCCAGGTCCTGCGCGCGGGCGGCGCCCCGGAGAACTTCATCTACGCCAACCCGCAGTTCAGCTCCGCCAACTGGGTCGGGAACCTGGACAGCTCGAACTACCATTCGATGCAGGCCCAGGTCACCATGCGCCCGACGCGGGGCCTCAGTTTCCAGACCACCTACACCTGGAGCCGGAACCTGGGGATCGGCAGCGTTTCGGACGTGCGCGACCGCTCCGAGGCCTACGGGCTGCTCGGCTCCCACCGGTCCCACGCGCTCTCCTCCTACGGCACCTACACCCTGCCGTTCGGGGCCAACGGCTTCCTCCTCCGCAACGCCACCGGTTTGTGGAAACACGTGGCCGAGGGGTGGCAGATGAGCTGGATCTTCAGCGCCACCAGCGGGCTCCCCGGTTCCGTCACCGGTACCGAGCGGCTCTGGGGCGGGGCGCGGATGGACCAGGTCGGGCCGTTCGACCCGAAATCGGGGAAGGTCACCTGGAACCCCGGGGAAGACACCGGCCGTTTCTTCGGCTACGACACCTATATGCAGGTCCCCGATCCCCAGTGCTACACGATCGACGGCAGCCTGCAGAGCTCCTGCGCCAGCCGGATCAAGGCGATCGCCCTGGTGGCCGGCGTCGATGAACTCGGCAACCAGATCCCGGGCGACATCATCTTCCAGCACCCGCAGCCCGGAACGCGCGGCAACTTCGATCCGAATTCCCTGACCGGTCCCGGACGGTGGTCCCTCGACATGGCCATGGGGAAATCGTTCGAGTTCATGGAAGGGAAGCGGATCGATTTCAGGATCGACGCCCAGAACATCTTCAACCACGCGACGCCTTCGAACAGCTACTACGTCCGGAACGCGCGCTTTACGATCACCTACAACCCGAACTTCGCCGTGAACAGCTCCAGCCCCTTCGGCTACATCAGCGACAAGGCGGGGCACCGGACCTTCCAGGCGAAGATCCGCATCAGCTTCTAGCCGTCCGGACCGGGGGCCCGCCGCTTGCGGCGGGCCTCCCCCGGACCCGCGGGCTCCCCCTCGCCACAGGGGGGGCCCGTTTTTTTTCCTTTTCCCTTTCCGCTACCGCCGCTTGAGCTCCCGTGATCAGACCGGGCAAACCCTGATCTTCCGCTCATTTTGCTTGACTTCACCCCGCCCCGGGAGCTAGATTGGTCTCCTTATGACTACTCTATCTATTATGAGAGATTTGGAGGGCGCCGGCGGCTGCGGGCGCAGGCGCCGGTCTTCGCCCGCGGGGAAGTCGTCCCTGCCATCATAGGGGGCAGCATACATTTCACCAACGAACAAGGAGGAGCAGCATATGCGCAGATTATTGTCCATTGCGGCGGTGACGGCCTTTTCGGTCGTGGCCGTACACGCCCCTTCCGGGAGCCTGGCCGCCCAGCAGACCCCGGAAACAGAGTACGAGGTCCTCAGCCCGTGGGCTGACGTGGACCCGATTCCGCTCCGGGGCCTCTCGCCCCGGCTCGACACCCTGGACGGGAAGAAGATCGGGCTGTTCGCCAACTTCAAGCGCGCGGCCAAGCCGATCACCGACGAGGTGGAAAGGAGGCTGAAGCAGAAGTATCCCACCATCCAGACCAGCCTCTTCCATTCCACCCTGCCCAACGTCACCGAGACCGAGACCATCAACAAGGAGCGGTTCGCGGCCTGGGCCAAGGACATGGACGCGGTCGTCGCCGCGGTCGGTGATTGAGGGTCCTGCACAAAGTTCCTCGCCTACAACGGCGTAGCGATCGAGGACTTTGGAACGCCGGTCGTGTTACTGGCGAATCGCGGTTTCGTAAACGACGCCCACTCGGCGTCGTCGGGTAAAGGCATGCCGGGGGTGCGGGTACTGGGAACGTCCATCGCCTGCGAATCCACCGTCGCCGAAGACATCCAATCGGGCATTGACGCCGCTCTCGGCGACATCATTGCCGCGCTGACCAGACCCCTGACCGCGGAGGAGAAAAACCCGCAGGTCCAAAAGGAACCCCAGCCGAAGGTCGCCTTCAAGGGGACGCTCCGGCGGTTCAACGAGTTCTTCTACCGCAAGGGGTGGGGAGACGGACTCCCCCTGTATCCCCCGACCGAAGAGGCGGTAGCCGAGATGCTGACGGGGACCGATCTGCCGCGCGATCACGTCGTGGCCAAGCTCATCCCGCGCCTGGGGAAGGCCACGGTGGAAAAAATCGCCGTCAACGCCGTCATGGCCGGCGCCCTGCCGATCCACATGCCGGTGCTGCTGGCGACGGTGGACGCCCTCGCGGACCCGAAGACCCGGTTCGACACCTTCGAGGTCAGCACCGGGTCGTGGGCCCCGTTCCTGCTGATCAACGGGCCGGTGCGCAAGGAGATCCACATCAACTGCAGTTCGGGCGCCCTCAGCCCGGGCAACATGGCCAACTCCGCCATCGGGCGGGCGGTGGGCCTGATCGTCAAGAACATCGGGGGCGCGCGCAAGGGGATCGAGGACATGGGAACGCTGGGGAACCCCGGCAAGTACGCCCTCGTCCTGGGGGAAAACGAGGAGGAGAGCCCCTGGCAGCCGCTGCACGTCGACCTGGGCTTCAAGCCGGACGACAGCACCGTCACGGTCTTCTTCCCCAACCGCTACACCCAGAATGTCCCCGGGCAGACGAGCCCTGAGGGCCTGGCCGGGTCGATGGCCGGGCTTGGCATCCGTTCGCTGGCCGGCCTCGTGGTCATCCCCGACCACGCCCGGATTTTCAAGAGCGCGGGGTGGACCAAGCAGCAGGTGAAGGACTTCGTCGTCAAGAACGCCCCCCGTGCGCCCGGCGGGCGCGGCGGCGGCCTGAAGGACGAGGACTTCATCCTCGTGGTCGCCGGGGGTCCCGGGGTGTGGATCGGGCATCACCAGAGCGCGGGCGGATTCGAAAACGAGTTCGTCACGCGCAAGCTCCAGCTTCCCAAAAACTGGGACAAGCTCGTGGGGAAATACAGGACGCTGGTCCCGACTTATGTAAAATACTAGTCGTGGCCCCCGGTGCCGCCTGAACCGGCCAGGCGGCACCGGCATGGGTCCGGGGATCCCCGCAGGGGGCCCGGACCCACCGCGGGCCTCGCCCGTCGCCCGCTTCCATGGAAGCAGCCCCGCCGGCCGCCCGCGCATCTGGAAAATCGAAGCCCGTGATGATACATTCAGCAGACCGCCATGGGGGACAGGGAATGAATCAGAATTCGAAAACGGTATCCGCGACAGGCGAACATTACGAATACATCGTACCGGCGGTCGACCGGGCGGCCCGCATCCTGAGGCTTTTGCGGACCCGGGGGCACGGCATGACCATCGCCGAGGTCACCGAGGCCACCGGGTGGCACAAGAGCAGCGTCCACAAGCTGCTGGTCACCCTCAGTCATCACGGCCTGCTCGACCGCAACGAAGCCACCAAGCAGTACTCGCTCGGGATCGCCCTCATCGACTACGGTCACTACGTGCTCGGCAAGCTCGACATCGCCGACGCCGCCAAATCGTTCCTCAAGGAGCTGGCCAACTACACCGGGGAGACGGCGAACTATTCGGTCCTGCGCGGGACCCAGATGGTCATCGTGGATTCGGTCGAGTCCCGGATCGACCTCCGGGTGGTCCCCCCGATAGGCACGATGAATTCGCTGACCACAAAATCGAACGGCAAGGCCGTGCTTGCCTTCCTCCCCGAAAACCAGGTCCACAAGCTCATCGAGACCGAGGGCCTCCCGGCCTTCACGAAGAATTCCATCACCGATCCCAGGGCCCTGCTGCGGGAACTGGCGGCCATCCGCAAGCGGGGGTACGCCACCGACTTCGAGGAGTTTCGCGAGGGGATCAGCGCCGTCTCGGCGCCCGTGTTCAACGCCGACGGCCATGTCATGGCAACCCTCGCCGTCACCGCGCCCGCGTTCCGGCTGACGAAGGAGAAGGCCCAGGATTACGGGAAAAAGTGCGTGGATGCCGCTGCGCGCCTTTCGGCCATCATCCCCCAGTAACAGGAAGGGACAGACGCGGAGGCAAGCGAAGGAGGGATCCGGCACGGGCGCCCTCCCGGGCCGCCCGTGCCGGATCCCGGGAGCGGCTAGCCCAGCTTGCCCCGCTTCCGGAGCAGGTCGGCGACCTTGGTGAGCTTCATCTTCTCGAGGGTGTCCCGTTTCGGATAACCGTTGTCGGGATTGTACCCCTCAAACCTGTAGAACCTGGTCTTGAAGTCCTCCACTTTCGCCCGGTCCAGCGTGCGCCCCGTCCCCTTGGCGTACTGCCACTTACCGTCGATGTACATGGTCATGTCGTGCCCCACGCTCGGCTTGTCGTAGACGTAGTCGGGGAAGACCTCCATGTCGCGGTGCCGCCCCTGCAGCGCCCAGATGGAGCGATCGAGGGTGTAGATCTTGTGCCCCAGTTCCATGTAGTCGGCGAAGGTCCGGTTGTCCCCGGTCACGGCGTTCCAGAACTTCGGTTCCGCCTCGGGCGTCGCCCCGCGCCGGTCGGCCGTGTTGTTGGTGATGCACATCGGCCAGCGCCAGCCGCAGAAGCCGCCCGCCCCGACCCAGAACTTCTCGTAGTGCTTGATCCAGGCGACCTGCTTGACCTTGGAGTCGGAGTAGATCCCGGTCGGCCCGTCGCTGTGATCGACCATGAAGGGGTCCCCCTGGTAGGGGACCATGGCGTCGGTGTAGAGCCGGGAGACCTCCTCGGCCGTCAGGTAGGGGTCGCCCGACCAGGCCATCCAGTGGATGGGGTAGTTGGACATCTGGTGCAGCATCAGGTCGCGCTCCCCCAGCAGGGAGCCGAAGCCCCACTCCGCCTCGATCGCCGGGTCGTAGTGGTTGGCCGTCCCCCAGTAGGCCAGGCTCAGGGTGCCGTCGTTGACGTCCTCGTCGTAGCGCCCGATCTTCTTCGCGAAGCGGGCGCAGGCCTCGGCCAGGTCGTCCCCGACCCCCTCCCGGTAGGCGATCGCCCGCATCACCGCGTCGGCGTAGGCGAACGTCCCGGGGCGGTCGAGCGGCAGGTCGGTGTCGATCTGCTTCCCTTTCCCGAGGATCCCCTTCTTGTGAAGGGCGTCCACGTAGGACAGGAGCGGCATCAGCTGCCAGTGCCCGAGGCCGTACTTCTGCATCAGGTCGTTCCCCTGGCGGGTGAACTTGACCGACCCGTTGACCGTGATGACCATCGTGCCGGCGCAGACCGACTCGTTGCTGTCGCCCGTGGCCAGCCGCATCCGGCAGCCGCGCGGGCAGGAGGCGCACGCGGTCGCGCGCGCCGGGGTGAGCGGCAGGTCGCGGTTGAGCACGTTCCCCCCGCTGGGGCGGCCGCTGATCAGGGCGTAGGGGCCGCCGGCGCCGAAGCGTTCCGCCTCGCGGGGATTGTCCACGTCCCACTGGAACTGCCGGAACCAGAGCCGGGCGGCCATGAAGGCCTTGGGGTCGGCGATCGGGACGTCCCCGGTCCCGATGGCGCTGATGGCCTTGAGCTTCTTGGAGCCGAAAACGCCCCCGAACCCGCACAGGGCCGCCTGCGACCCGGGGCCGTGCAGGAGCGCGCCCAGCCGGCTCCGGTTCTCCCCCGCCGGGCCGCAGCAGACCACGGCGGGGGACTGGGTGGTCGCCTGGTCCCGGGCCAGCTCGGCCCACTCGCCGTATTTGAGCCCCGGCATCACGCGGCGGGAGATCTCCTCCTGGGTGTCCCAGGTGTCCATCCCCCAGATCCCCTTGGCGCTCTCGATCGTGACCTTGTCGTTGACGATGTTGATCCAGACCGGGTCGTCCGCGGCTCCTTCCACGACGATGCCGTCCCACCCGGCGAACTTGAGCTGGGCCGTGAAGCGCCCCCCGAAGTTGCTGTGGGCGAACCACTCGACCGGGTAGAGCATCGGGCCCATCCCCTGAACCTCGCACCGCCCCGAGCCGGGCATGAAGGTGCCGGAAAAGGGGGAGGCCATCATGATGATGAGGTTCCGGGGGTCGAAGGCCTCGAACGGAAGCTGGTCGCCGACGAGATCGAAGAACACCGCGGAGCCGATGCCGTGCCCGCCCCCGAATTCCTCGTACTTCGCCGTGTCGATGGTGCTGATGGTCCGGGTCGAAAGATCGACCCGCAATATCTTGCCCGTATATCCGCCTTTCATCCTATTCCCCTCCCCCGACTTTCCACACCGGGTTCCGTTTCGGCTCGACGGTGCTGTTGTCCACCAGGCCCAGGTTGTACCAGTGGTCGTTGCGCAGGTTCACGTCGTACCCTTCCGTCTCCTTCTGGTCGGGCATTTCGGCGACGAACCGGATCGCCTTCATCGGGCAGCTCTCCACGCACGCCTGTTTCCCCCCCGGCCCCCCTTTCTCGTCCCAGTAGGGGGTGTCGAGGCAGAGGTCGCACTTGGACGACTTCCCCTTGCCGTCGATCGTGACCCAGACGGTGCGGTGCGGCTGCTGGGGGCACATCCTGAGGCACGTTTTGCAGCCGATGCACTTGGCGCTGTCGATGCGGCGCACGTTGCCGTTTTCGGTGTCGACATAGGCGGCGCCCACAGGGCAGCTCTGGACGCACACCGGCACCTTGCACTGGCGGCAGGGGGCCATGATGACGTCCCCGGGGAACTTGCCGAAGGAGTCCTGCATTATCTGGATGCGGGAGCGGGAAAGGTTCTGCACCCCGTAGTGGACGAGCGAACAGGCGAGCATGCAGGTGGTGCACCCCGCGCATTTCCTGCTGTCGTAGACCAGGTACCCTCTGGACGCGGGGTAGGTGGCGGCCGCAGGTGCGGCCGCCGGCGCCGCGGCGGCCCTCGCCTGCGCGGGGGTCGCGGCGATCAGGGCGTCGACGGCGACCACGGTTCCTCCCGTGACCAGGAAGTCGCGCCGGGACAGCCGCTTTTTCGGGGCGGCCTCTGGGTTCAGGGCTTTTTTGTCTTCAGCCATAAAACGGCTCCTTTTAGTAGCGTGCCATTGCGATATCCCCGCCGGCGGGGGACGCTCCCCTTGGGCCGGTTGGGAGGTCTTCGTTATCTGACTATAAACCCCGGCCTGAAGGCAACCGGAAAACTTTCCCGGCCCCCCCACCCCGCGGGCTCCGGAACGCATCGAGGGAACCCACCCGGCCGGCGTGCCTGACCGGCCCGCCCGGGCCGCACAACGAGAGGGCGGCCGCGGGCAAAAAAATGGGCGAACCCTGTTCGGAAGCGGGGACGCATCCAGTATATTGATAAGGCATAAGCCTGATAAGGTGAACACAACCGTATTCGTCGGAAAGCGAGGAACCATGCTGCGGAAAAAGAGCATCTACAAATGCGAGGTTTGCGGAAACATCATCGAGAGCCTGTGGAACGGGAAAACGACCCTCTCCTGTTGCGGGCAGCCGATGCAGGAACTCGTCGCCGATACCGTCGACGCGGCCAAGGAAAAGCACGTGCCCGTGATCGAGAAGAACGGGAACAAGGTGACGGTCAAGGTCGGGAGCGTCCCGCATCCCATGCTGCCCGAGCACTACATCCTGTTCGTGGAACTCCTGGTCGGGGACAAGGTGCTGCGGCACGACTTCAAGGAAGGGGACACCGTCGCCGAGGCCGTTTTCATGGTGGAAGACCCGAACGCGCCGATGACGGCCAGGGAGTACTGCAACCTGCACGGCCTCTGGGCCAGCAAATAAAAAACCGGGGACGGACCAGGGCATATTATTGATTTAAAACAGGATACTCTGGTCCGTCCCCGAAAACCCTTTACCCCCACCCCCCGGGCGCATGCCTTCCGCCACAGACTCCTCCTGCACCAAAGCCGTTCAATAACATAAACAGGGACGGACCGGAGTACCCTGCCGGCCCCATTGAAGTTTCCTGTCCGTCCCCGCTCACCGATCCCGCGGACATCCCACCGGCTCCCGAGCTACCGAGGTTCAGCCCCGCTCTTGATCGTCCCGCTAAAGAGATCGAGTAGGTGCGAAAAATAGGCCGGGGAGGCCTTACTTTTTGACCCAAAAGGGGCGTTCGGTAGTACAATCGGCGCAACGGAGCACGGAATCCATTCCATTCATGGAGCGACGCCATGGCAGATATCGCGGGGAGCAACGGACAGAGAAAGGAATTCAGGGCGGTCGGCACGGCCAACGTGCCCGGCAGGCTTTCCTTTCCCATCGCCACCGGCATGGCCAAGTTCGGCAGCGACGACGTCGTGCCCGGAATGCTGCACGCCAAGTTCCTCCGCAATCCCCACGGCCGCGCCAGAATCGTGCGGATGGACACCCGCCGGGCGCGCGCGCTCGACGGCGTCGTCGACATCGTCACCTGGGAGGACCCGGAGATCCTGGCGATGGACAAGGCCCTGCGGGAGCCGATGCTGAGCAACGAGTCGGACACGGAAAACGAGGAGGTCGGCGCCGTGGTCGTCGCCGAGACCGAGGACATCTGCGAGGAGGCGCTCCGGCTGATCGAGGTGGAGTGGGAGGTCCTCCCCCCGATCGTCGACCCGCGCGACAGCCTGAAGCCGGGCGCCCCCTTCGTCCGGATCGAACCGAAGGCGCTGGCCTCCAAGCCGTTCACCACCGGGGACGTCGAGGCCGGCTTCCGCGAAGCGGACCAGGTGTTCGAATTCGACTGGACGCAGTCGCTCATGGCCTCCCACATCCCGAACCCGAACGGGAGCCTCTCCTGGTGGGCCCAGGCCCCGCTGGGGCCCCCCGGGCCGAGCCTGTACGTGCAGGGGATCCCCCCCACCTGGGGGGCCTACGAACTGCGCCCCGCCTACGGCGTCACCTTCGACCGGCTCCACCGCGGCACCACCTTCCAGGGGGGGAAATACTGCGACTGGATGCTGCGGCGCGCGTCGCTCGTCACCCCGCTGCTGGCCAAGAGGACCGGCCGCCCCGTCCGGTGCATGAACGCGCGCCAGAACGATTTCTACTCCTCGAACCCGCAGCGGTACATGCACGTGAAGATCGGGTTCAGGAAGGACGGCACCATCACGGCGGTCAGTGAACGCACCATCTCCGACATGGGGGCGCCCGGCGTCCGCGCCCGCCCCTTCGCCATGGGGGCGTTCGAGGCGATGTTCAGCCCCTTCAACACCACCCGCTGCAAGAACCTCCACAGCGAGGCCCAGGCGGTCTTCACCGACTCGGCCAAGTCGACGGGGAGCCAGACCTCCCCCTTCAACTGGGACGCGATGACGATCGCCGAGCAGATCATCGCGGAAAAGCTCGGGATGGACGTAATCGACGTCGCGCTCAAAAACGTGCACGGCCCGTCGTCCCAGGACGACCCCGGCGTCCCCCCGGGGCTGCTGGAGTGCGTGGAGAAGGGGAAGAAGCTGATGGGGTGGAAGTGGCACCCGGCCGGGACCCGGCGCCTCCCCGACGGCCGGATGCACGGGTACGGGTTCCGCTACGCTCAGTCGCCGCGCCACGCCCAGGCCCCCTACACGGCCACCGTCACCATCCAGGGGGACAACAAGGTGTACGTGCCGCTCAAGGGGCCCTGGATGGGGGTCTACGCCGCCGACGCCTGCGCCCTGGTCGTCGCCGAGGAGATGGGGGCCCGGATCGAGGATGTGATCCTCCAGTACGACAACCGGGCGTTCTTCACCCCGGTCGGGGGGGGGAGCGACGGCACCACGGCCTCCGCCTGGGTGATGAAGGAGGCGGCCGTGCGGTGCCGCAAGGCGCTGCTCGAGCTGGCCGCGCCCAAGTTCAAGGCCGGACCGGAGGAGCTCGACACGAAGGACACCATGGTTTTCCTGAAGTCCGACCCGGGCCGGAAGATCCCGTTCGGCCAGTTCATCGCCGACGAAGGCTTCGGCGACCAGGACAAGGACATCGCCGCGACCTTCTTCGGCCGCCCCCCCGAGACGACCTGGCACCAGGGGGGGAAGGTGCTCGATGTCATGAACGCGAGCTTCTGCGAAGTGGCCGTGGACACCGAGACCGGCGAGGTCGAGGTGACCCGGTTCGTGGTGGCCTGCGACCCCGGCAAGGTGCTCCGGATGACGTCGTTCGAGGGGCAGCTGCACCAGGCGATGTACTTCAGCCAGGGGGGCGGCCTTTCGGAGGAGTTCGTCTACGACAAGGCCAGCGGGGTGAAGCTCAGCACCAACATGATCGAGTACAGGAAGCCCACGATCCTCGACCTCGGGCCGATCGAGACCTGCGCCGTGGAGAGCCGGTCGGGAAACGCCTGCTACGGCGCCTCCGGCATCAGCCACTGCATGGCGGCCCCGCAGCTCCCGGTCTGCGCCGTGGCCAACGCCATAGGCAAGTGGATCGAACCCCCGATAACCCCGGACAAGGTGCTCCGGGCGCTCGGGAAGGCATAGGAGCGGAGAGGATCCGCATTCATGAAGCCGGTGACGACTCAGACGGGAGAACGGAAATGGCCGACGATAAGAAGGTATTGAGGCGCGATTTTCTGAAGAGCGGGGGGACCGCCCTCGCCGCGGGGGCCCTGACGGTGGGGGCGCCGCTCGCCGCGGCGCCTCCGGCCGTGGAGGCCGCCGTTTCCCATGCGGCGTCCAAGGGGTATATCGTCTACGACAGCCGGCTCTGCTTCGGCTGCCAGAGCTGCATGTACGCCTGCTCGATGACGCACGAGGGGGTGGCGAACCCTTCGCTTTCGAGGATCCAGATCATCCGCGACGCCCCCTCCTTCACCAAGTACCCCTATGACATCGTGATGTCGGTCTGCCGCCAGTGCGTCACCCCCGTCTGCGTGCAGAACTGCCCGACCGGCGCCTGTCACATCGATGCCGCCAACGGGAACGTACGCCGCATCGACCAGGAAAAATGCATCGGCTGCAAGCGCTGCATCCAGTCGTGCCCCCAGAGGCCCCACCGGACGGTCTGGGACCCGGGGAAGAAGAAATCGACCAAGTGCGACCTCTGCGTCGACGCCCCGTACTGGAACCACAAGGGGGGGCCCGGGGGAGAACAGGCGTGTGTCAGCGTCTGCCCGGCCAAGGCGCTCAAGCTGGTGGACAAGGCGCCGTCGCAGACCGACATCGCCGGCTACGACGTGAACCTGGCGCCGCCCCCCCGGCCCAAGGCCGCTTTCCCCGTGCCGCCCCCCTCCCAGGAATAGGGGGATCCGGGGGAAACCCGGGACCGGCTGGAGGGGCGCACGAAAATGCCCGCCGGCGCAGCGCGGCGGAAGCGCATCATCCTGATCGAGCCATTTTGAGGGGAGGGGGAGCCATGAAGACATCCGTCCTGTCGGGAGCCGTCCTGCTTTTTTCCGCCGTCCTGATCTCCGCCGGGGGGACGGCGCCCGTCGCCGGCCAGGAAGCCCCCGACACCACCGCGGAGCGGCGCGTCACGGTCCTCAACCCGGCGATCGCCACGAAGCTGGTGGAGCGGGTGCCGCTCGCGCCGCGGACCCCTTCGCTCGAAGGAAAGACCCTCTACCTGGTCGACCTGCAGTGGGGGGGACCCGAGGCGGCCTACAGCGTCTTCGAGGAAATGCGGGACTGGTTCGCCCGAAACATCCCCTCGGTAAAGATCGAAATCCGGCGCTCCGCCGGGGGGCCGTTCGGCGACGACGCCGGGCTGCGGAAGGAGATCCTGGCCTCGGGGGCGGCGGGCGCCGTCATCGGGATAGGCGGTTGACACGGCTGCGTATCGGCCGTGAGCCGGTTTGCGCGGAACCTCGAACTTGAAGGCCGCATCCCCACCGTCGGCGCCTCCGCCGTCAATGTCGTGAAATTCAAGGACTACGAGCTCCAGTATTCCAACGGCATGCCGATCCGCTACGTGGCGGTTCCCTTCCCCGTGGCCGGCCAGCCCCGAAGCGTCCACCGGGCCTACGTCGAGGGGAAGGACCTCCTCTCCGGCAAACCGATGATGCGGGCCGTCATCGACGCCCTGACGGCCCCGCTCACGGCCGAAGAGAAGCGCGCCGGGATGCCGCCGGCCGCCGCGCCCGAGCCGAGGCTCCTGGCGCCCGGCACGGAGGACGATCTCCAGCGCCTGTTCAAGGAGAGGGAGTGGACCGACTTCCTCCCCGTCGTCCTCCCGACCGAAAAGCGGGTGGCGGCCATGCTGCGGGGGACCAGCCGCAAGCCGGAAGAAGTGGTCAGCCGGACGGGCTCCCGGGAACTGACGGTGGAGAAGGCGGCGGTTTACGCCGTCATGGCCGGCGCCCGGCCCGAGTACTTCCCCGCCATCCTCGCGACGCTGACGCAGGCCCCCTCTTTCGGGAACTCCACCAGCTCCATGGCGAACATGATCGTCTTCAACGGGCCGGTCCGCCGGCGGCTCGGGATCCACTCGGGGACCGATGTGATGGGCCCCTTCAGCGAGGCCAACTCCGTCATCGGCCGCACCTTCACCCTGGCGGGCAAGATCCTGGGGGACCTCCGTCTCAACGTGGGAGCCTATTCGACCCTGGGCAGCGCGCTGCAATACAACAACCTCTGCATCGCCGAGAACGAGGAACTCCTCCCCGCCGGCTGGAATTCCCTCAGCGTCGAGATGGGGTTCAAGCCGGAGGAGGACGTGGTCAGCGTCGGCATTGGCTGGAGCTACATCTCGAGCGTGGGGGAGGCGCAGAGCGCCCACCCGCCCCACATGCTCATCCGCGACTACATGCGCTCGCTCTACGGCTCGGCCGCGACCATCGTCATGGACCCGACCGTGGCCGGCCTGCTCAGGGACGTGCACGGCTTCAAATCCAAATCGGAGCTCGGCCGGTGGCTGGCGGACAACGTCGAGGTGGCCGCCTCCACCTTCTGGGGGAACGGCGTCAACACCACGGCCAGCATGCCGATGGCCCTCCAGGGGCTGGAACCGTTCGCGGGCTGGATGAAGGCGCCGCCGGACACCCTGATCAAACCCTTCACCAACGCCCGCTCCATCCAGGTCATCGTCGCCGGCGGGAATATCCAGACCACCTGGTTCGCGACCGATTTCCGCTTCGGCCGGGGCATCCCCATCACCCCCTGGAAATAATCAAATCCTGGACATCCACTCTTTGGGAAATTGTGGACATCCACCAAATGAGAGCCCCTGATCCTGGACATCCACCAATTCTGGACATCCACTGATCCTGGATGTCGGCCAATCCTGGACACCCACAGATTGACATGGAAGGACCTCAACCCGGACCCGCACCCGATTGGTGGGTGTCCAGGATTTGGGGCCGGCCCCCGGGATCGCCCAATGGTATATTGTTAGAAGACCATCGGGTGCCCGAGCGCGTCCTGCAGGCGCACTTGCACCCGACCAGAGGAGGACGCACCATGGCCGGTTTCCCGGATACCCCCCTTTCGAGGCGAAAATTTCTCAAGGGCGCCACGCTCGTATCCGCGAGCCTCTCCCTCGGACCCCATTTCGTCTTTGGCAAAACCGGGCCCGACCGCCTGATGAAGCGTCCCATCGGACGCCTCGGTTTCGAGGCGACAACCCTCGGCCTGGGAGGCCAATCCTCCCTGCAGTGGACCCCCGCGGACGAGGATCCCGTCAGGATCATCCTCAAGGCCTTCGACCTCGGGATCAATTATTACGACACCTCGAACGTCTACGGCCCCAGCCAGTCCAACTACGGCAAGGCGTTCCGCGAGCTTCACCTGGTCCCCGGGCGGCCGGGGTACAACGAACGGCTCCGCCGCTCCTTCTTCCTGACCACGAAGACGATGCTCCGCTTCGGCAAGGGAGGGTGGAAGAAGGAGGGGCTCTGGAGCTGGACCGACGGCGCCCAGGGATCGACCACTGTGGACGACATCCGGCGCACCCTGTCGCTCGTCTTCGGAGACGGGCAGGGGGCCTACCCCAGGGGGGCCTACGTCGACATGGTCCTGGTTCACGCCCTGGAGAGCCAGGCCGACATCGAGGCAGTCTACGAGGGGTACGGCCATCCCGATCCCAAGGCGGAGCACATCGGCGCGCTGACCACTCTCGTCGACTTCCGGGACGGCACCAACCTCACGGGCCTCAACCCGAAGGAGGAAAGGCTCCTGCGCCATATCGGCTTCTCGGCCCACGCCTCGCCGGCCACCACGATGGAGATGATCCAGCGCGACCACCGGGGGGTGCTCGACGGGTTGCTCGTGGCCATCAACGCCAACGACCGGATGAACTTCAGCATGCAGCTGAACGCGATCCCCGTGGCCGCGGCCAACAATATCGGCGTCATCGCCATGAAGGTGTTCGCCGACGGCGCCATGTATTCCAAACCGGCGACCTGGACCAGCCGGGCCGACATGCTGGTCAGGACCGTGGGCAGCCCCGCGCTTCCCAGCCGCCGGCTGGTGGAATACTCCCTGACCACCCCCGGCGTTCATACCGCCGTCATCGGCATCGGGCACATCGACAGCGACTCCGCAGCCTGCCAGCTCGAGCAGAACCTCCTTGCCGCCCAGGTCGAACCGGCCGCCCTCGGCGCGGGCGACCGCCGCGCGATCGAAGAGCTGGCGCATTCGGCCAAGGAGGGCAAAACCAACTACTTCCAGGCCGCCGCACAGCCCCTGGGCTCCCCGCGCTCGCCGGAAGCCAGCCAGCGGATGCGGGGAGAGCGGCGCACGGCGAGGCTTGAGTGGCATACGGCTTACGCGGGAGACGAACCTCTGGTGCGGTACGAAATCTGGCGCGACGGCCGGAAAACGGCCGAGACGCCCCACAAGCCGCAGGCCAGGCTGAACACCCCCTTCGCCTTCGAGGAAACCCTGGCCGACCGTTCCGCCCATCGCTACCGGGTGGTCGCCGTGGACCGCGCGGGAAGGAGGGCCGGGACCGAAGAGCTGGACCTTCCAAACATCTGAGGCTCACAAATCGTGGACATCCACCCATTCACACAATGTGTGGATGTCCACGATTTTCATCAAGGAGTGATCGGCATGGCTGAAATGATCGAATGCACCGTCCCCCGCCGGCGGTTTATCCGGACCGCCGCCGCGGCCTCGGCCGGACTGGCCCTCGGACCCTGGTTTGTTTTCGGAAAGGCCAGGCCCGCCCGCCTCATGAAGCGCCCGATGGGGCGCCTCGGCTTCGAGGCCACCACCCTCGGCCTGGGGGGACAGGCATCCCTGCAGTGGACTCCCGCGGACGAAGACCCTGTCAGGATCATCCTCAAGGCTTTCGATCTCGGGGTGAATTACTACGACACCTCAAACGTCTACGACGGCAGCCAGTCCTTCTACGGCAAGGCCTTCCGCGAGCTTCACCTGATCCCCGGGCAGGCGGGGTACAACGAGAGTCTCCGTCGATCCATCTTCCTGACGAGCAAGACCGCCCTCCGCTTCGGCAAAGGGGGATGGCAGAAACAGGGCCTGATCAACGTCTCCAACGGCAAGGGCGGCCACACGGCGGACGATTTGCGGCGGACCCTGTCGCAGGTCTTCGGGGACGGGCAGGGGGGGTATCCCGGCGGCTCCTACCTGAACATGGTGCTGCTGCACAGCATCTCGACCATGGCCGACATCGACGCCGCCTTCGAGGGGTACGACAAACCCGACCCGAAAGCGGAGACCATCGGCGCCCTGGCCACGCTAGTCGACTTCCGCGACGGCACCAACCTCACCGGCCTCAATCCGAAGGAGGAAAAGCTCATCCGCCACATCGGCTTCTCGGGCCACGCGGCCCCCGATATCATGATGGAGATCATCCAGAGGGATCGCCGTCGGGTCCTGGACGGGATGCTCGTGGCCATCAACGCCAACGACCGGATGAATTTCAGCATGCAGTACAACGTCATCCCGGTGGCCGCGGCAAACGACATCGGCGTCATCGCCATGAAGGTGTTCGCCGACGGCGCCATGTACTCGAAACCTGCCACCTGGACCAGCCGCCCCGACATGGTGGTCCGGACCGTGGGAAGCCCCTCCCTCCCCAGCCACCGGCTGGTGGAATATGCCTTGACCACCCCCGGGGTCCACACGGCCATTATCGGCACCGGGCATATCGATCCCGATGCGTCGGCGTGCCAGCTGGAGCAGAACCTGCTCGCCGCCCAGGTCGAACCCGACGCGTTCGCCGTCTCCGACCGACGCGAGATCGAAAAAATGGCCCGCACTGCCAAGGAGGGCAAAACCAACTACTTCCAGGCCGCCGCCCAGCCGCTCGGAGGGCCGCGCGAAGCCGCGGCCGATCAGCACCTGCGGGAAGGCCATCGGATTTCCAGCGTCAGATGGCAGACGGCCTACGCGGGGGACGAGCCCTTGGCCCGCTATGAAATCTGGCGGGACGACCGGAAAGCGGGGGAGGTGCCCCACAGGCCGCAGGCCGATCGGACCCCCTTTTCCTTCGAGGAAAGGCTCGGGGACAAGGCGGCACACCGATACCGGGTCGTGGCGGTGGACGCCGCCGGACGGAGGGCCGAGACGGCCGATCTGGACCTGCCCGCCGTCTAGCGGGGTCCTCCGTAAGAAATCGTGGATGAAATCCTGGACATCCACCAATTGCCACGGATCGGCTCTTCCCAAAAGAGTGGATGTCCACAATTGAAATCATGGACACCCACTCTTTGAAGGGTTCAGCGTAAAAGGTGGATGTCCACTATTTCAGGTGGATGCGGGTTCGGGCTTCGCTGAGGCCTTCGGACCGGGCGGTCACCGTGATCCGTCCTTGCGCGCCGGGGCGCGCCCGGACGATCACGAGCGCCAGGCCGTTGAACGCCTTCCGCTCGGTCGACGGAAAGCGGGTCATGTCGGTCGGGTCTCCGTTGTCGGTCGCCACGATCTCCCCGGGCCCCTCCACCTCGAAACGGATCAGGTTCATCGAACGGGGAACGACCCTCCCCTCCCCGTCCGTCACCTTGAGGGTCACGAACGACAAGTCCCTGCCGTCCCCCGAGATCGTCGCCCGGTCCGGCTCGAGCAGCAGCCGTCCGGCGGCCCCGGCGGTTTTGACCGAATCGGTCGCCCACTCCCTGCCTTCCTTGTAAGCCACCACGCGGAGCTCCCCCGGCTCATAGACGGCGTCGTCCCAGCGCAACCGGTACTCGGCCTCCCCTTTTTTCTTTCGTCCCAGCGACTTCCCGTTCAGGAAGAGCTCCGCCTCGTCCCCCGACGTGTAGACGTGCACCGGCGTCACCTGTCCCGCCCGCTCGGGCCAGGTCCAGTGCGGCAGGATATGGGCCATCGGGAGCTCGGGGCGCCAGTAGGCCTGGTAGAGATAAAACCGGTCCTTTTTGAACCCGGCCAGATCGATGATGCCGAAATAGGAGCTGCGCGACGCGTCAAACGGCGTCGGTTCCCCCAGGTAATCGAATCCCGTCCAGACGAACTCCCCCCCCAGGAAGGGGTAGCGGTCCTGGGCGGCGAACTCCTTGTCGGGGGCGTAGGACCAGGGGGCGAAGTAGAGGTCGTAGGAGCTGACCTGCCGCTTTTCCACGTCCTGCCCCGCCTGGGCCGTGGCCGGGGTCCCGGGGCCCGGGGCCACCGGGAAGGTGTACACGCCGCGGCTGGAGAGGGTGGAGGCGGTCTCGCTCCCCACGATGAACTTGTCCGGCAGGCTCTCATGAAAGAGGGGGTACTGGGCCGGCCGGCCGTAGATGCCCACCCCCTGGTAGTTCAGCCCGATGGCGTCGACCGCGGCCGCAAACGGCCCCTTGGGATCGGCCGTGTTCATCCCGGCGATGGTGGGACGGGTCGGGTCCTCCTCGTGACAGATGGCCGTGAGCCGGGCCGCCACGGCCGCGCCCTCCTCCCCGGCCCCCTGCTCCCCGACCTCGTTGCCGATGCTCCACATGAAGACCGAGGGGTGGTTGCGGTCGCGCCGCAGGAGCGCGCGCAGGTCCTGTTCGTGCCACTCCGGGAAGAGCCGGTGATAATCGAGCTCCGTCTTCGCCCTGGCCCAGACGTCGAACGCCTCGTCCATGATCAGAAACCCCATCCGGTCGGCCAGCCCCAGCAGCTCGGGCGCCGGGGGGTTGTGGGAGGTCCGGATCGCGTTCACCCCCATCTCCGCCAGCATCTCCAGCTGCCGCTCCAGGGCCCGCGTGTTCACCGCCGCCCCCAGCGCCCCGAGGTCGTGGTGGTTGCAGACGCCGTTGAGCCTGAGGTGCCGCCCGTTGAGGAAAAACCCCCGGTCGGGGTCGAATCGGAGGGTACGGATCCCGAAGGGGGTTTCGTACACATCGACCGTCTTCCCCTCCTGCCGCACCGTCGTCACCGCCAGGTAGCGGTGGGGGTTCTGTCCCTCCCCGATCCCCCAGAGTTTCGGATTTCTCAGGGTCCCGTCCGCCTCGGCCGAGGCGCTTTCCCCCGCGGGGACCCGCACAAGGACCGGTCCGATCGTGGCCACCGCCTTCAGCCCCCTCCGGCCCCCCCGGTCGATCTCGAAGATCTCGTGGGCCACGCGCAACCGGGCGTCCCGGGCCGAATCGTTGTCGATCGAGGCCTTAAGGTGGATCCGGGCCCTGGCCGCGGAAACCTCGGGCGTGGTGACGAAGGTGCCCCACTGCCCCACGTGCACCGGCCCGGTCTTCTCGAGCCAGACATTGCGGTAGATTCCGGCGCCCGGGTACCAGCGCGACGACCCGGACTGCCAGCCCGCGTCTTTCGGGACCGGGTTGTCGAGCCGGATGGCCAGCAGGTTGGCCCGGCCCGGCCTGAGATAGGGGGTCAGGTCGAGCCGGTAGGAGGCGTAGCCGTAGGGCCAGCCGCCCACGAAACGGCCGTTGCACCAGACCATGCTGTAGGACATGGCGCCGTCTATGTCGAGGAAGAGGGACCGGCCCGCGTCGCTTCCCGGGATGCTCAGCCTTTTCCGGTACCAGGCCACTCCGGGCGCGGGGAGGCGGCCGGCGCTCCCGCTGACGGCATCGGTGAAGGGCCCCTCGACGGCGTAGTCGTGGGGGAGGTCGAGAGTGCGCCAGCCGCTGTCGTCGAAAGCGGGGGCGGCGTAGGCCGTGTTCACCCCGGGATTCCCATCGGGCCGGACCGGTCCTTTCGCCGGGTCGGCCAGAAACGCGTTCCCCGTCGGGAGGACCCACGCCTTGACCGCGTCGTAGCCGAGGCCGGAGGAGGCGCCCGGAGGATCCCCCTGGATGAAGCGCCAGCCGTCGTTGATCAGCAACCGCTCCCGCGGGGAAGCGTCCGACGCGCTCGCCACCAGCGGGGAGCGCTGCCGATCCCCGAATCCCAGCAGGGCGCAGAGGACGCCGCACCCCAAAATCAGTCCCCTTCGCCTTATCCCATGCGGTATTTTCATCTCCTCGTCTCCCCTGGGACCCACCCGTTTTCATTGAACAGGGCGGGCCGGGCGCCTACGGTTCCACGCAACGGAAATTGGCCGCGTCGTCGATACTCCCCTCCCCCGTGTGGCGCGCCACCTGAGGATAGGGGCAGAGCGGCCGGGTGCGCACGACCTTCCCGTCGACCGTTCGCCTGGCGATGATCTGGTCCGGCGCTTTCCCTTTTTCCACCCAGTTGATGATGACGGTCATGGGGTCGTGCTGATCGGGGCCGATCCCGCCGCTGCAGTGCGACATCCCCGGCACCATGAAAAGCCGGAAGAAATCGCCCGTGCCGGGGCCGTTTTTGCGCACCGCTTCCTCGTAGTAGCGAACACCCATCCGGGGCTGCAGGATGGAGTCGGCCCAGCCGTAGGTCATGAGGAGCTTCCCCCCCCGGTTGCGGAACTTTCCGAGGTCCGCGTCCTTGGCGTCGGCCAGCTTGCCCCAGCGCTCGAGCATTTTGATGTCTTTGTCGAAGTCGAAGGTTTTGTAATCGTAGTCGGGTTTGGGGGGCTTGTGCACGAGATAGCGCATGGTGTCCTCCGCCAGGCCGAAGTCGGCCGACTTCCCCCCCGGCTGCGGGCTCACGATCATGTTCAGCCACCCGCTCGACACTCCGCCGCCGAAGAAGTTGGGCATCACCGCTTCACTCCCCGGCTCGAAGCCGGGGAAGAACGGTTTCCCCTTGCTCACCGGACCGTTCTGGATCCTGGCGACCGTCGTGGCCTGGGCCGCCGTGAGGCAGCCCGGTTCGTCGACCCCCGCGGCGCACGCCGGGACGTCGCGCGCCGGGTCGAAATCGCACCGGCGCGGGTCGTCGATCAGCCCGTCGGCGAGCCCGTCCATCGCGTCGCACCTGGCCATCACCCTTTCGGCCAGCAGGTGGAGCTTGGCCGCCGACAAGGGGGCCTCGTCCAGCGCGCGCTGGTTCCACAAGGCGCCGATGGTGAACCCCGTCTGGTCCACCCAGGGGGCGTTGGCCACGATGCCGTCGAAATCCTCCGGGAAGCGCTGGGCCTCGATCAGCCCCTGCCGCCCGCCGTTGGAGCAGGAGTTCCAGTAGGCGTAGTCCACGCTCCGGCCGAAGTAATCCTTTGCAATGGCCCTGGCCGTCACGGCGGTGAGATGCACGGCGCGGTAGGCATAGTCGATCGCCTTTTGCGGATCGCTCATGACGAAGGTGGCGCCCGGCTCCTTGCGCGAGTCGTGGCCGGTGTTGGTCTGGGCGACGGCGAAGCCCACCTTCAGGGCGTCGTGGATCTGCGACACGCGCCCCGGATCATCGAGCGCTTCCCCGGCGTGGCCGCCGTTGCCGATCATGTAGAGGCGGCCGTTCCACCGGTCGGGGAGGCTGACCTCGAAGGCGATCTCCGGGTCGAGCAGCCCGGAGACCCGGCAGTAGGCGGGCACGCCCTCCGCGCCGGGCACCGGGGCCGCGGAGAGCTGGACGAGGTCCTTCGCCCTGAAGCCGCTCATGCCCGGGCACGCCTTGGCCGGCCCGAAGTCGGCCCTTGAATAGTCCACCAGCGCCGTCGCGCGGTCGGCAAAGACCTGCGCGCCCGCCGTCGGAAGCGCCGCCCAAAGCAATGCCACTACCGGACACAATCCGGCCACCAAACGCACCAGGGATACCCGGTCAAACCGCATCGTCGATTTCATCTCCATCGGCCCCTTCCATTCGGAAAATTGGATCCATTCTGGCCGAAAATCCGGGGACAGACCACAAAAAAACGGGGACGGACCCGAACCCTTCGTTGAAGACATTGAAAATTTCCGAGGCTTCTCCCGGTCTGTGCGATATCGTTAAGCGATGACGATCCGTTTGTGGTCCGTCCCCAAATCGGCCGGTCCCCGATTTCACGATCACCGCTTTCCGGCATGAAGATGATGAAAATCGGAGGCCTCTATCGCCTGCTCCGGTTCGAACTCCCGTTTGCGGCGGGGGTTTGCGTGGTGCTGGGGCAGCTTTTCGCGCTGGGCGCGTTTCCCCCCATGTACGTGGCGCTGGCCGCCTTCCTCTCCATTTTTTCCATTTCCGCATCCATCCTCGTATTGAACGACTGCCTCGATGTCGAAACCGACAGGATCAACGCCCCAGGCCGGCCGATCCCCTCCGGCAGGGTGACACGGACCGAGGCCCTGGGGTTTTCGGCCCTCCTCGCAGGCGCGGGACCGCTCCTGGGCTTTGCGCTGGGCGCCGCCCCGTTCGCGCTCGCCATTCTCCTGCTTCTTGTGGGATTTCTCTATGACCGGTGGTTCAAGAAAAGCGGCCTGCCCGGGAACCTGATGGTCGCGTTCTCCGTCGGCATGACCTTCGTCTACGGCGGGGTAAGCGTCGGAGAGCCCTGGAACGGCACCGTCTGGTTTTTCGCCCTGATCGCAGCACTCCTGGATCTGGGCGAAGAGATCGCGGCCGACGCGACGGACATGACGGGGGACCGGTTGATTCAGTCCCGTTCGCTGGCGCTCACCTACGGCAGGCGCACCGCCCTGCGGATCAGCGGCAGCCTGTTTCTTCTCGTCATTCTCCTGACCCCCCTCCCCTTTTTGCTGCGCTGGTTCCTCCCCGTGTATGCCCTCCCGATCGCCCTCATGGACATCGCCATCGCCCGCCCCGCTCTTCTCCTCGTACGTTCCGGCCATGAAGAGACCGACGATGACGCGGCACGCCGGCACATCCGCCTGCTTTACCTGGGCGCCTCGGGCGGGATGCTCCTGTTCCTGGTAATGCGCCTGGCCGGCGCGTAACCGCAACGGGTATCGCCGAGAGATCCTATGTCATCACGGGGCAAAAACGTTTATATTAGACCTATACCGTCCTTCATCGGACGCAGGCCGGAGAGATCATGGACGCAAAAACCAAGGCCCTGTTCATCAGGAAATGGGAAAAGTATTTTCCGGGGAGCGAATGGCCCCTCGCCTGCTTTTACTCCGACAGCCTGTGCGGCGCAGAGCCGGCCCCCATGCCCAGGCCCAGCGACAAGGGATACACCTGCGTCTTCGGCCAGCTGGCGGCGGTCCGGGCGGGGAAACCCCTCGCCTTCAACGGAGAGAATCTCGGGTGCTTCGGCGCCATCGGGACCCTGGGATTTTCGGCAAACGCCCCGACCCGGGAGGAGGCCGCCTACCTGGTCGATTTCCTGGTCACCACGGAGAAGTTCTACAGGAGCGCGGCCCAGGTCGAGGCCACGATGAAGCACAATCCCCCGCTCCCCGCCCGGGGCAGATACCTGGTGGTCAAGAGGTGGGACGCGCTGGAAAAAGCCGACAGGCCGCAGGTCGTCTGCTTTTTCGCCACCCCGGACACGGTTTCGGGCCTGCACGCGCTGGCCGGCTATGACAGCATGACGCCGCACGCGGTCATGGCCCCCTTCTCTTCCGGCTGCGACACCCTGATCGGGTTTGCCATGAAGGAGCTCGACAGCGCCGAGCCTCGGGCGGTCCTGGGTGGTTTCGATCCCTCCATGAGGTCGTGCACCAAACCCTCGGTCCTGACCTTCTCCGTCCCCTGGCCCAAGTTCCTGACCATGCTCGACAACATGGACCGCTGCTTTCTGACCACCACGGTCTGGGACGTCATCCGCCGCCGCATGCAGAGAACCTGAAATGGGCGGTTAACCCGATCAATCCACCCGACGGCGGGCGAAGGTGGGGCGGAAGTCCTCGGTGGTCACCCGTACCAGTTCGGCCATGATTTCGGCATGTTTGCGGACCGGGTCGGCCATGCCTCCCCCCACGCCCCGCTCCGATGCCGTCACGCCCCCCAGGTTCCAGGTGCCTGATGCCCCGTTGGTCCAAAGCATGGCCCCTTTGCCTGTTTCGTGGAGCACCGCTTTCATCGAAGCGTCGACCTTGACCGTGGTACGGATCGTCGTGAGGCCGGCAATGTTCACCCCCGTCCGCGGACTCTTGACCTCGACGCTGCCCGAAAGGACCGCGTCGACACCGCTCATCTTCCCGATAGCCTGAAGCGCGGCGGGATCCAGTGCCCGGGCACCGATTTTCGCCAGCACCTCCGGTTTCGTCCCCAGCTCCAGCACCCGGATGCCCGGCTGCGCCCGCTGCACGGTGGCGATGAAGCGGTGGGTCGCATCCTCGCCGATCTCCGGGTCCCCCTCCGGGACCTCGAATTTCAGGATCCCCACCGTCTCGATGCTCCACAGCTCGACCACGGGCGGGTATTCCACGGTGGTATAATGAGCGCACCCCCCCGCAAAGACCGCCCCCAGTACCCCCAACATCCCGAGTATACGCATCATCCCCACCCTTCCGGCCCTGTCCTTACGTTTTGCCGCAAATCGGCCCCTTATTCCCTATCGTCCAGGCCCGCAGCCACCCTTATTTTTCTCTTACCCAGATGACTTCCCCTGATGGCTCCAGTGATCGGTTGTGCTATAATACCCGGCGCCCCGGGCAGGAGTCTCGCTGACGGCACAACCCGAAAAGCCTGACCGGTGACCCGACAGCGCCCTCGCCTTATGGCCCTCGGCGGAATCGGAAGGGGCCGCTGCATTTCAACCAGGCGCAACCGGGAACCGGGAGCACATTGAGTTCTCTTCCGTCCCTCTGAATGAGGAGGAAAGGCGAGATGTCCGTACTGCTCTACGATCCCGCAAGAAAGACCCACATCCTGGGGCTCCGGACCGGCCCCTGGGCAAACCGGCGCTGGATTACGGCCATCAGGGTCTGCGCCAATCCCTGCTGTCCCTGCTTTCACCTCAATTTTCAATGCGCCCCGGAAGATCCGGCTTCCGCCCCAACCCTCCATTTCACCCTCGATGCCGAAAAACATTCGCTGAGCCCTGACCCCGCATCCCCACTCTCCCACGATTCCCGGGCCCTCGTCCGCACGCTGGTGGCGGAACTGGACGAGGCCGGGTGGGGATACCTCGAGGAATTCTTTACCGGCGCCAAGCAGAAGCAGCTCGATGAATGCGACCCGGAACAGCTCGATGCCGAATTCGACCCGGAGCTCCTGAGCGGACGGGAGACCACGGCCGGTTACGGGGCCATCTTCCCCTTCGCCCCGTTACTCACCTTTTCGGTCGAAGGCTGGGAATGGATCGCGTTCGATGATTATTGCGTAAATCCGGAATGCGTATGCCGCGAAGTCATCCTTCAGTTTGCCCCGATCGATGCCAGGGGCCGGATACGATACCCCAAAAACCTCCCGGCCGCCATATACGATTACGAGGAAGGGACCCTCGAAACCCTTCAGGAACCCGGTTCCAGGCACCCTTCGACGCCTGCCCTTATTGACGGACTCATCCAGCAGAACGAAGACTTCCACGCCGAAGTGGAGAAGCGCCATCGGATGCTGAAAACCGTCTTCAAACGGGCCCGGGAAAAATGGGCCTCGCAGCCCGCAGATTCGGACCCGGTATCCCGTCCCCAGGGGGCGGCGAAACCGGGCAGGAACGATCCCTGCCCCTTCGGAAGCGGGAAGAAATTTAAAAAATGCGGCGGCGGCTGACGGTACATGAATTGATGGAGATCGTGGGCGGCCGGAGTATCCTTTCCATGGTATGAATTTGCCTGGGGCGACAACCATACACCACCCCAGGCATGTAACGGGTTTGCGAAAGACAAATGATCATCTATCACGCCGCTCTTTGCGGGGAGGATTTCGTTCTCTGGGGAGAAACCCCCCGGGACCGCGCCCCTGCCACAGCCCGGCCCGGACGCAGGCGGGCCGCCGCCGATGTTCCGCCCTTCCCTTACGATTCCGGAGCTGCGGCGCTCCGCGCGCCTTTCGGGGAGCCATCCGACCCGGACGCCTCCAAAGCGGCGGCTCTCTCGAAAAAGCCCGCGCAGGCGCCCGTTCGCTGCATCTGGCTGCCGACGACAAAAGCGGGACCGGTCCCCTCAAGCCCGCTGATCGCCGAGACGGGAGGCAAAGGCAAGGGCGCCTGCGCACCCTGGGCCGTTTCGGTCCGGGTTCTGGACGACCGGGAAATCGTCGACCTGCTCGGTACCTGCATTGGCAGGCGGATCCTGGCTCCGAGCCGGATGGTGGGAGTGGATCTCGCCTGGTGGTGCCATGCGCTCCGTTTTGCAGGAACGCTGGTAGCCCGGCAGAGCTATCTGCCCGGCATTGACGATTCCGGTGAGGCCTGTGCTTCACGCTGGATCCCCATCCTGCAGCCGGAGGATATCGCAACGTCGGCGGCGCTGGCGGCCGCCATGCCGGGCGCGGCGCGCGCGGTCAGCGCCACACGCGCGGCCCCTCCTCAAGGAACCGCGGCCGACCTGCTGCGGCGTTTCGTGCAGCGCATGGTGGACACCCTCGTCCGCATGGACGCGTCATCGCAGTTGCCGGCGCCGGCGGCCCGATCCCGGCGCCGGGCGGGACGCAAAGCTCCTTTCGAGAGCCTGCATGAACAGTGGATACATTCGCTGCGGTCCGAAAACCCCTCCATGCCGGGCGACGCGAAGGAGCTCTCTCGTTTTGCCGCCCAGATCGACGAATGGCACCGCCCGGTGTCCATGTCCGCCTTCTCCCCCTTCCGTTTCTGCTTCCGCCTGGAAGAGCCGGAAGCAGAAGCCGAGAAACCCGCCAGCCGGGCCCCCTGGCACGTACGCTATCTACTGCAGGCGGCCGACGACCGCAGCCTGCTCATCGAGGCGCCCGCCGCCTGGAAGCCGCCGAAGCCGGTGGCCGCCCTGTTCCGCGCACGCGCCTTCGAGCCTCGGCCGTACCTTCTCTCGGTGCTTGGACGGGCCGCCGGGATCTGCCCCCGGATCGAGGAGAGCATGAGGCGGCCGGATCCTGCCGGCTACCCTCTGGACGCCACCGGAGCCCACGAGTTTCTCACCCTGCGCGCCCAGGCCCTGGAACAGGCGGGCTTCGGCGTCATGCTCCCCTCATGGTGGACCCGAAAAGGGACGAAATTGCGGCTCGCCGCCCGCGCGCGCATAAAAAGCCCCGCCCTGAAAACATCTGCCGGACTATCGCTGGACCGGATCCTGAGATTCGACATCGACCTGGCCCTGGCCGGCGAGCCGATCACCCTCCAGGAACTCGAATCCCTGGCAAAACTCAAAGCCCCGCTGGTGAAGCTGCGCGGACAATGGGTCGAAGTCGGCACGGACGAAATCGCGACGGCGCTCGAGTTCTGGAAAAGGAAATCCGGCGGCAAGGCCCCGGTGCGCGATATCTTGCGGATGGCGCTCGGCGGCTGGACCGACCGCGGTGGCGTGCCGTTCGAGGGAGTATCGGCCGACGGCTGGATCGCCGACATGATCGCGCGCCTGGAGGGGGGAAAAACCCTGGAGGAAGAAGCGGTGCCGACGGGATTTCGCGGCGAACTGCGTCCATACCAGGTCCGTGGCTACTCCTGGCTGGCCTTCCTGAAGCGGTGGGGACTGGGCGCCTGTCTGGCCGACGACATGGGCCTCGGCAAGACGATCCAGGCCCTGGCGCTGATCCAGCGAGATTGGGAAACCAACGGCCGCCGTCCCGTGCTCCTGGTATGCCCGATGTCCGTGGTCGACAACTGGCGGAAGGAGGCGGCCAGGTTCTGTCCCGGGCTGCCGGTGATGGTGCATCACGGCGGAACGCGCGTCCGGGGGAAGGCATTTCAAAAAAAGGCCGATCGGCATGCCATCGTCCTGTCGAGCTACGCGCTGCTGCACCGCGACCTGGAACCCTTCAAGACCGTGTCCTGGGGCGGTATGATTCTGGACGAGGCGCAGAACATCAAAAATCCGGAAACCCTGCAGGCGCGAGCCGCCCGCACCATCCAGGCCGGATATCGCATCGCCATGACAGGCACTCCCGTCGAAAACAACGTGGGCGATCTCTGGTCCGTGATGGAATATCTCAATCCCGGCTTTCTCGGATCGAAGGAAGAATTCCGCCGCAGCTTTTTCCTCCCCATCCAGGCTATGCGCGACGTGAACGCGGCTGAGCGCCTAAAACGCCTGACCGCCCCCTTCATCCTGCGGCGGCTGAAAACCGACCGGTCGATCATCACCGACCTCCCCGAGAAGAATGAAATGAAGGTGTTCTGCTCCCTGACCCGGGAACAGGCATCCCTGTACCGGGCCGTCGCCGATGAGGCGGAGGAGGTCCTGGATTCCGCTCAGGGGATCCGGCGCAAGGGAGTGATCCTGGCCCTCTTGTCCAAGCTCAAGCAGGTGTGCAACCATCCCGCTCAGTTCCTCGGCGACCGTTCGGCAGTGGAAGGACGTTCCGGAAAGCTGGCGCGCCTTGAGGAAATGCTGGAAGAAATCCTCGAAGCGGGGGAGCGGGCCCTGATCTTCTCCCAATTTTCGGAAATGGGGGAAATCCTGCAGCGGCACCTGCAGGAGACCTTCGGCCGGGAGGCCCTGTTCCTGCACGGCGGCGTGTCCCGGAAAAAGCGCGACGGGATGGTCGAACGCTTCCAGAAGCCCGGGGGGCCGCCGCTGTTCGTCCTGTCGCTCAAGGCGGGCGGGACGGGGTTGAATCTGACCGAAGCCAGCCACGTTTTTCACTTCGACCGATGGTGGAACCCGGCCGTCGAAGACCAGGCCACCGATCGCGCTTTCCGCATCGGGCAGCGCCGGAATGTGCAGGTGCACAAATTCCTCTGTGCCGGAACGCTGGAAGAGAAGATCGATGAAATGATCGAAAACAAAAAGGACATCGCAGACACGGTGGTCGGCACGGGCGAAGGCTGGTTGACAGAGCTTTCCACGCGCGAACTGAAGGAGCTCATCGCCCTCAGAGGCGAAGCGATCGGAGACTGAAATGAGCCGCTGGAGCCGATGGGACAACTATTATTTCCCCCCTTCACGGCCGCTCGACGCCAAAGGGGGGATCAAGTCGCAGGCTCGCCGCGGCGCGTTCGGGGAGAGCTGGTGGGCCAGGCGATGGATCTCCGTCCTGGAAGGCTTCCAGATCGGCGCGCGCCTGCAGAGGGGACGAGCCTATGCCCGCAAAGGGCAGGCGCTCTCCATCGATATCGAAAAAGGGATCGTACATGCACATGTGCAGGGTTCTCGGCCCCGGCCTTATCGCGTGACCATCCGGATGAAGCCGCTTGCGGACGCCCAATGGGAAAAGTTGGAAGCGGCACTCGCAGCGGCCCCCATCTACGCCGCCCGTCTGCTGGCCGGGGAGATGCCTCAGGACATCGAGAAGGTGTTTGGCCAGGCGGGTGCCCCCCTCTTCCCGCAGGCTGCGCGCGACCTCGAGACCGAATGCTCCTGCCCGGACTGGTCCAATCCATGCAAACACATCGCCGCCGTATATTACCTGCTCGGAGAGGAGTTCGACCGCGACCCTTTTCTCCTGTTCAAGCTGCGCGGGCGCTCCCGGGAGGAAATCGTCGGGGGACTGAAGGCCCCGTCCCGGTCTGAAAAGGCGGAGGCGATCGCGTCCCAAAACGAAGCGCTTCCTGAAAACGCCGAAGCCTTCTGGGAGGGCGCGCCGATCCCTGACGACCTTTGCGGCGCCGTGCAGATCCCCCGGGTTCCGGCGGCCCTGGTCAGGCAACTCGGGAATTTCCCCTTCTGGCGCGGCAAGGTGAGATTGGCGGACGCACTGGAACCCCTCTATGCCTCGGCGTCCAACCGGGCCCTGGACCTGACATTCGGGGACGGACCACACCCACCAATCGGGGGCGGGCCCCAGAAGAGGCGACGAAGCTCACCTTGACGCCATCCCCAGCAATTTCGGCGCTTTATCCTGGTCCGCCCCCGATTGGAGATCACTCCCAGCCAGTGGGGGAGTTGTAGGGGGCCATGAAGCCCGAGGCCTCGATCTCGTGCACCTTGCCGTCCCCCCCGATCTTATAGACGTGTGCGGCCGGGAGGTCGAAGGGCTCAAACTTCATTTCGAACATGGCCCTGGTCCCGTCGGTATTGATCACCTCGTACCTGGGGGTATCCATCGGGTGCCGGAAATGGGACAAGCCCATCACCAGGCCGGTTACGGGATCGGCCGCAAACACGCGCCGGTTCACGATGGGGCCGATGTAGGACATGACCTTGCTCGTCAGCTGGCCGGCGCAGTCGCGGGCGATCTTCCCGGTTCCCGCGCTGTTGGGGCCGGCCCCGGCGTTGGCGCCGGCGGTGACCATGCCGTTCTCGTGCCGCTCGCAGTCGTCGGCGAAGGGCATCAGCGTGCCGTCGTTGTCGTCGAGCGCGTCGTAGTAGGACGCGCCGATCCTGATGAGTTCCGCATGATCCATCCGCTCGGCCGCGGGGACCTCCGCCAGCAGCCCGGGGCGCGGGGTCTTGAGAGTGTCCATGTCCCCGGTGATGCCCGCCAGCAGGTGTTCCGCCTCGGTGATCTTCCCCCCCTCGAGCTTGAGCCGCAGCGCGACCAGCACGGGCTGCTCGGTTTTCTCCGCGGGACCCTCGCCCTTCGGCGCCGCGGCGCCCGGGGCGGCGGGGGGTTCCGCCATGTAGGTCATCATGCCCAGGAATCCGGCTGCCTGGTTCTTCTCGTCCGGGACGTAGATGGCGAAGCTGGACGGGCCCGTGAGGGCCGACTGCCACAGCCCCTCGCCCGGCTTCATCCGGGTGATGTTCTCGACGAAGGCCACGTTCTCCGCCAGCGGCGCGGCGCCCGGATCGTGAGCCACCAGCGCGGACAGGTAGGTCTTCGTAACCTCGATAAGGCAGTCGCGGTCGCACGCCGTCGACCGGCTCTCCACCTCTTTCTTACTGCATCCGGCCAGCGTGAGCACCAGCACTGTGGCCAGCGCGGCAACAAGACGAATATGCATAGGTATCCCCTTTACGGTTTGATTGATCCCGCGTTCCAGGGTCCGGGAGAGGCCGGGCCTCCATCCGCCCTGAGCCTTTCCCCGCCCCCGCTTGGGGGGAGCATAGTCCAGACGGCCCCTCCCCGTCAGCAAAATCCGCGGTCCGCCCCCAGATCGAAGGCGCCGAGGTGGAGGATCCGGCCGGCGGCGGCCAGCGCGGCCCCGGTCAGGCCCTCGGCCTGGAGGCGCAGGTCCGTCCCTTCCCCGACCGCCGGGAACTCCCCGACTTCCGCCGAGGCGACCCGCCGGAGGAAGTCGCCCGCCTCCTCCTTCGCACACCCCCCCTCCGGGGATTCCGACCGTGCACGGTCGAGGGCGTCCAGGCCGTAGCTGCGCAGCAGTTTCGGAAAGAGCTTGCGGAAGGTCTCGGCGGAGTCGAACAGGTCGACGCCGACCACCCGGCCGGCGACGGCGAAGACGGCCCCCCGCTGCCCGTCCAGCACCGGGAACGATTCCACGTAGTCCTCGAGCCTCACCGCTTCCTGGCAGAAGATGTCGCCCATGGCCGAGGTCTCCGACCGGACGCCGAACCGGGCCGACATTTCGCTGATGTGGTCCCAGACCGCCCCCTGGTCGGAAAGCCTGTGGCCGCTTCGTCGCATGGACAGGCTGACCTGGGCCATCTTGCGCGCCCGCCCCCCGGCATACTGCGCCCGCGGCGCCGCGCAGAACTTCCGGCTGCGCCGGTGCCACCGCCCAGCCTCCACGCACGACACCGGCACCAGGATCGTCCTCCCGGCCGCGACCAGGATGCTGAGGTTCAGCACCCGGTTCTGCTTCGCTCCGACGAGTTCCTCCCCGTCGAGGAGAAACACCGGGAACTTCCCGGAATTCACGAATTTGAGCTCGGGCACGCTCCCCCCCTCGCTCACCTCGGTGACCTCGGCCTCCTGCCGCTCCAGCGCCTCGTCGAGCGTCACATAACCGGCCTCCCGCACCCCCTCCCCGCACAACGGGAAGAGAGTCATGTTTTTGTACACCGCCCCTTCCCCCAGCCTCACCCCCGCTACCGCATCCGCAATCCTCTCCATTTTCACCTCCCTGACGACAATGCGCGGATGGTAGCAGGCGGGGGTGACATCCGGGGTCACTCCCGCCCCCCTCCCGAATCAAGCAACCTATAGCTCGCTCTATCCGCTTTTCTAAATCGAAGTTTTTGTCCCGGCTGCCGATAAATATATAGGCGATCGGCGGCAATGGCGTTAGGCTGTCCAGAGCCGCCGACCGTTTCGGGGGATGACGCGTCCATGGGATCGGGGACGGGCCCCGGGGATAACGCTTCCCGCATTTGGGGGACACCACCCGTTCCATACATAGGATCGCGCGGTTCGTCCCCGGGTACGCGAAGCCGGATACGGGAAGCCGAAAAAGTGAGGGAAGCGCTCATGCGGTGGGATGACGGCAAGGGGCACTATTTACGGAGGTGCCTGCAGGAATTTCCCGAAATCTGCAGGTTGAAGTACGGCGCCCCCTTCGACCCGGCCGCCGTCGAGGACAAGGTCCGCCACCTGCGCTGCCGCACCACCCTGGCATGCGCGGACCTGGCGCACTTCGAGTCCCCCGACCTCTGGTGGTTCCGCCGCTTCTGGGTGTTCCCCCCCAGGGAGCAGATAGAGCCGGCCCTGGAAAAGACCTTCTTCGACTTCTGGAACCTCCCGGAGAGCAACGAGCCGGAAACGGTCCTCGGCCTGCTCCACATCTTCAAGTCTATCGAGCTGGTCTCGATCATCCTCCGCTTCGTGCGCCCCGAGCATTACGCGATCTATAGCGCGCCGATCCAGCACATGCTGGACATCCGCCACAGGCGCGACCTGGTGCAGACCTATCTCGCCTACCTCGAAAACCTCAGGGAACTGAAAACCCACCACCGCCTCGATCGGGTCGCTGACGTGGACATGGCGCTCTGGGTGCTCCATGAAAAATGCTACGGGCAGTGGCGCGACCGCGAGATAGAGGCGGCCTACCGGGAGGACGACTTCATCCTGCAGCTGCGGGTGGGGAACCTCGTGGCGCCGTTGGCCGCGCTGTCCGAGGCCCGCCTGGCCCGGGCCCTGGCGGAAGCGAAGCCGGGGCTCGCCGCGCTGATCGCGTGCCACCAGCTCGAGATCCTGCTCCGGAAGCTGGCGGGGCAGCTGCGCCTCTGCGAAATCGAGGACGCGACCCCCCTCGAGGAGGTGATCGATCGGCTCCCTCACTTCGGCCCCGTCGGCCCGATGCGCAAGGCGCTCTGGAAATCGCTCAAATCGATCCGCAACGACCTGATCCACAACGGCCGCCAGCCCGGCCCGCAGGAAACCCGCCTCCTGCTCCACGAGGTCGGCCGGCTGGAAACGGAAATCGATGCCGGCGCGTTCGCCCGGGCCCCGGCGCATCCCTGAGGAGGAATGGAGCGCCCGCATCTTCCCCCTCCTCCCGGGACGGCCCGGCTCCCCGCCGCCCCCCGATTCGAAATCCCGGCGCGTCTCCTCCGAGAGGGGCTGAAACAGGTTGTCCCCGACCTCGCTGCAGTAGTCCAGATCGTAGAGCCGGGCCCCGTACTCCCACGCCCACGCCCGCTGCCTCGCCTTGAAGGCGTCCACCAGTTTTCCCATCCTCCCGACCCTTTCCTCCGCCGCCTCCGAATCAAAATCGGGGACGGACCATCAACGGCCCGATCCCAGCCCCGACTTTTTTGCCTCCTCGTCCTGATACATGATTCTTTTGCCCGACCTCGCCTCCAGGATCGGGAGCGTCGTGCGCACGACGTCCTTACCGAGTTCGAATACGGCCACCTGCTCCTTCCCGAGGTCGTCTGTATAACCGATGGTGACGAAATGCTTGCGCTTCTTGGAAAAGAGCATGAAAAGCCCGACCGGGCTGATCAGGATAGCGGTGGCGATGGAAGCTCCCACCCGTCTGCCGGCCTTCTGCCCGTACTCGATATCCACAAAATGCCGGTACGGAATCTGATAAATCCGTCTTCCCCCGTTGATCACGTATTCGAATTTGAGCACCTCTTCATCCGCGGTGTCGAGATACCCCTCCACCGCCTTCCCGGCTCCCGGGAAATCCCTGTCCTTCGTGGTTCCCCCCTGGTACGCGGCCTTCTTGCTGCCGAGGCCGGCGAGCGCGGTCGCCGGAAGGACCAGCGACACCATCAAACAAAGTGCGATAACAGACTTCATTGGATTCTCCTTGTCAAAAACAATTCATAACCGGGTTTATCGCAAATTCACCATGCCCTGATTCTGTTCAGCAGCGTGACATCCGGGGTCACACCCACCCATTTTTCATGGGCTTGATCCACCAAGAAGCGTCCCGCCGCCGCAACCGTGAAGGCCCCGGAGCCGTAGGCAGAATTCACGGATTCCTGGGCTAGAACTTGAGCACGACTCCCCCACCGAATCGCATGTTTTTGTAAGCCCATGCCCCCTCACCACGCAAAGCCACATAATCAGCCTGGATGGCACGGATCGCCAGGTGGCGGTTCACATCGACGTCCAGCCCGAAACCGGGCATCAGCGCCAGATGGTTGGTGGATCCGCCGAAACCGAACAGGCGGGCGTTCCCGTGAACATAACCAGCCAGGAAATGGAGGAAAGGGGTCACGCGCCCGGCGGGGAAGGAGACCTTCGGCCCTCCCAGGATGCCATGAAAGCTCTCGGAGTAATAGCTGACGGGCGAATTGTAGTAATTGCCCATCACGTTGGCTTCGAGGCCGAAATTCTCCGTGACATTACCAGCGAAGGAAAGATTCCAGCCCAAGTAGTCGGCATCATTGCCGGCCTGGAACGCGTGGACCCAGTGGAAGGTCCCGGCGGTTTCATAGCGTGTGGACGCCCGCCCGGGATCGAATCCGCTATTCCTCTGGCTGGAAAGATCCTTTTCACCGGCCACGGGGATCCGATCGAGAGTCGCCGCCCGATCCCCAGGATCGCCGGTTCGCCGGTCAGCGGACCCGGGCATTCGAACATATTTTGCGTCCACGTAGCCGATCCGATCCCCGATTTGAATCCGCACGTATCCCCGCTCGAGACCGGTGACGCTGACCATCTGTCCGCATACGAGTTGTTCCACGACATGGGCCCCCCCGGGCGCTGTCCAGGCCGGGACCGAGGATGTACCGGGCCCGCACTCGATGCGGCCCTCGTCCTGACAGAGGGCCGTTCCCGCAAAAACCAGGCTGAAGATCAAAACGATGAAATGGCGATACATGGTTCCTCCCATAGATGACCGGTTCCAGAATTCGCCCGAAAAGGACGAAACGGGGCGATGATAGGGAACCGGAGTGACAACGCAGGTCACTTGCGCCAAAAAAATCGGCGGTCCTTTCCACGGGCGAAAAGACGCTCTATATCGATAAAATAGCGTAGTCCGTCCCAAGGCAGTCGATAAGATATTGTATTGCACGGAAGCCCTTAGTTGATTTAGGGTAACGAGACCGCCCTCCCGCTCCGCGCGACCGGGAGGCATGCGCCGGATTGGACTTTTGATCACGCGATTCCGTGGAGAATGCCGATGCCCCGAAACGACCAAGTGATGCGCCAGTGGTTCCTGCTCAAGATGCTGGAGCGGCCCGGGGGCGCGACCATCGACGAGCTCGCCGCCTCCCTCCCGGGCGATTACGCCTGTCACCCGCGTACCGTCCGCCGCGACCTGGAGGCGCTTTCGATCTGCTTCCCGCTCTACACCGAACACGCCGAAGGGCGCGCGCGCTGGAAACTGATGGACGGCTTCGGCCACGCCCCCGCCCTGCAGTTTTCGGCCACCGAGCTGATGGCGATGGTGTTCACGAGCGACCTGGCCCGGCCGCTGGCGGGGACGCCGATCAAGGAGTCGCTCGATTCGGCGCTGCTGAAGATGCGGGGCGCCCTCCCGGCCTCGGCCGACGGGTACTTCCCGTCGCTCGCGGGGTGGTTCTCCGCCGGGCTCGGGGCGCACAAGAGCTACCGCGAGCACCGCGACAAGATCGAACAGCTGGGGCGCGCGATCGAGAGGAAGCGGACGGTGGAGATGCGCTACTTCACCGCCGCCCGCGACACCACCTCGCGCCGCAAGGTCGACCCCTACCACCTCCGCTTCGCCGGCGGCGCTCTCTACCTGATCGGCCGCTGCCACACCCGCAGGGAGGTCCTGATTTTCGCCGTCGACCGCATCCGCTCCCTCACGGTGACCAACCTCCCCTGCCAGATGCCCCTCGCCTTCGACGTGGAGGAGTACCTCGCCGGCGCCCTGACCGCCATGCGCGGCGCCGAGACCCTCGACGTGGAACTCCGTTTCGACCGCCGCACCTCCGCCTGGGCCCGCGACCGCATCTGGCACCCCAGCCAGACCGCCGCCCTGTCCAGGGACGGCCGCCTCACCCTCCGGCTCCAGGTCGCCGACACCCCCGAACTGGTCAGCTGGATCCTGAGCCTCGGCCCCGGAGTCCGGGTGGCCCGCCCCGACCGCCTCCGCGACCGGGTCCGGGAAACCGCGCGCAGAATCGCCGGGGCGGAGTGACCCGGGATGTCACAACCATGTTGGAAACTCATCATTCGTCAATGCCTTGCCCACAATGTGCAGGAGCACAATGAACATGAACAGCAAAAGGAAAGGAATTTGACGCGGTCATCGTGCTTGATGCCAATAATGGGATCTGGCCCAGCAAACTCGCCACGAGTGAGAATGACCTGGAACAGGAGCGGCGGCTTTTCTATGTCGCCATGACCCGGGCGCGCCGGTATCTCTACTTCATTGTCAATGACAGCATTATCGGGGAGAAATGCAGCCCGAGCCCCTACCTGGCCGAAATGGGGCTTTCCATCCCGGCCACAATGCATTTAAGATGAATGATTGCTAAGAAATATAAAAGGAAGGCCCTGGGGGCAGGGGTACTATCTGATGCACGACAAATACAGCCTGTCTTTGGCAACCGGAGGCTTGTTTCATCCCGAATCGGTGCTGGTGACTGCACTGTACCTCGAACTAAAGGACTGGCAGGCAGTTCGCGATCAAGTTGCGGCTCAGAACCTGCTTCAAGCCAGGACACAGAGCAGTTCCGCCCGCATCTGTCGGGAAATCGTCGCACGCCTGAAGACCCTCAATGATCCGATGCTGCACCTGCTTGTTGAAACCCATCATCAGGAACAAGGCTATATGCTCTGGCTTGCCGCTTGCCGGCGGTATAGATTCGTCTCGGATTTCGCCGTGGATGTCCTGCATGAACGATTCACTGCCCTGAAAAGGGATTTGAACTACGAGGATTTTGACGCCTTCTTCAACCGGAAATCGGAATGGCACCCGGAACTTGACGCCCTCCGTCCCGATACCCGTAACAAATGGCGCCGTGTGCTCTTTAAAATGCTTCGCGAGGCGGACCTCCTGACGGTGAATCATTCAATCAATGCCGCCCCCCTCAGCCGAAGGCTGATAGAACTGATTTCCCGGGATAATGGAATGGAACTCTCTTATTTTCCAATATTTGAGGCGGATGTGAAAAGGATGCTCCAGTGAAAGCCGAAATTGCCCGAATGTCCATGCAGGAAAGGTTCCAGTGTCTTTTTTCGGTGATCTCCGGCGAGCGCTTTCTCAAAAAGCAGGGCCTGGGCAATGAGGTCCCCTTCTTCATCTGTCCCTACAGCCCCGAAGATGCGGTGGGAATGGACCGGCTCCGGCACCAGTTGGTCCATCGGCTGGAGCAGGCCGGGGTTCGCATCCTGGAAATCAACCTTTACGACCTTTCCATAGAACTACTCAAGGAACGTGGAGTCTGGGACCGGATCCTGGAAATGGAAGATTCGATCTCAAAAGAACAGCTCAAGGAACTGCTCCAGGGTGTCCTGGATCCGGAGACCCACCTGGTTCCGGCCATCGCGGCCAGCCTGGGGAAAGCGGCTTTTGATGTGCTCTTCATTTCCGGAGTGGGCGAGGTCTTCCCCTATATCCGCTCCCACAATGTCTTGAACAATCTGCAGAGCACGGCCAAGGACCGGCCGACGGTGATGTTTTTTCCCGGCGCCTACACTCATTCCCTGGAATCAGGGGCCTCCCTGGATCTGTTCGGAATGCTTCATGACGATAAGTACTACCGGGCCTTCAACATCTTTCATTGCGAAGCTTAACCAAAGGAATGCGCGATGCCGCTGAAAAGCATTTTCAATAAACCTGTTGACCGTCCCATCGAGGGGGTCATCAAGGCCGATGATGAAGCCAGCCTTCGCCTTGAAATCGAAGAATATGTCCTGACCAACGAGGTCGAAAAGCGGCTCGAGGCCTTTCTCGACGCTTACATCAATTACGAGGGCGCCAATGGCGTCTGGATATCCGGCTTTTTCGGATCCGGGAAATCCCACCTGTTGAAAATCCTGGCGCTGCTGCTCGAAAACAGGCCCATCGACGGCGCATCGACGCTCGACCTGTTTCTGCCCAAATGCGGAGACAACGAAATCCTGCGCGGCGACCTCAAGCGGGCGGTGGCCATCCCCTCGAAAAGCATCCTTTTCAATATTGACCAGAAGGCCGACGTCATCAGCAAGACGCAGATCGACGCTCTGCTCGCCGTTTTCGTCAAGGTTTTCGACGAAATGTGCGGCTATTACGGCAAGCAGGGGCATATCGCCCAGTTTGAGCGCGACCTCGACAGCCGCGGCCTCTACGAAGCGTTCAAGGCGGAGTATGCGTCGGCTTCGGGAAGAAGCTGGCAGACGGGGCGGGAACAGGCTCTGCTGGAAGCGACGAACATCGCCAAGGCATATGCCCAGGTAACCGGCACCAACGATGATTCGACACTGGGGATTCTGGACAAATACCGGAGCGAATACCGGGTCTCCATCGAGGATTTTGCGGACAAGATCAACGCCTATATTCAGCGTCAGTCCCCTGATTTCCGTCTGAACTTCTTTGTTGACGAAGTCGGGCAGTATATCGCCGAAAACGTGAAGCTCATGACCAACTTGCAAACCATCGCCGAAAGCCTCGCCACCAAGTGCCGCGGCCGGGCGTGGGTTGTCGTCACCTCCCAGAACGACATGAGCACCGTTCTGGGCGAAATGAACAAGCAGCAGAGCAACGATTTTTCGAAGATCATGGCCCGTTTCGAAACCAAGATGCTGCTGACGAGCACCAACGTCGCGGAAGTCATTCAGAAGAGGCTGCTGGCGAAAACCGATGAAGGCGCCGAGCTCATTTCGGACCTCTACCACCGGCACTGCAACAACTTCGGCACCCTGTTCAGTTTTGTCGACGGCTCCCGAGAGTACAAACCCTATCGCGACCGCGACGAGTTCATCCGCGGATACCCCTTTGTTCCCTACCAGTTCGATCTCTTCCAGTCATGCATAGAGAACCTCTCGCGCCATAACGCCTTCGAGGGGAAGCATAGTTCGGTCGGCGAACGATCGATGCTGGGAGTCTTTCAGCAGGTGGCCATTCAGATAGCCGATTATGAAATCGGACAATTGGCCACCTTCGACCTGATGTTCGAAGGCATTCAGACCGCTCTGAAGGCCCAGATGCAAAGGTCCATTCTGGCCGCCGAACATCAGCTGGGCAACCCCTTCGCCATCAAGGTGCTCAAGTCTCTGTTCCTCGTCAAATATGTGAAGGAATTCAAGCCGACGGTGCGCAACCTTTGCGTTCTCATGCTCGACAATTTCGACCAGGATCTGCCCGCCTTGCGCAAAAAGGTCGAGGAGGCGTTGAATCTTCTCGAACAGCAGACCTATATCCAGCGCAGCGGCGAGCTCTACGAATTCCTGACGGATGAAGAAAAAGACGTCGAACAGGAGATCAAGAACACCGAGGTCGAATCCAGAGAAGTTGCCGCCGAACTCGAACAAATAATCTTCGATCATGTGATCAAGCATCGAAAAATCCGCTACCAGGAAAACGGACAGGACTACGCTTTCACGAGAAAACTCGACGACCATTTGCATGGGCGGGAGCAGGAACTGGCCATTCATGTCATCAGCCCCTTCCATGAAAACGCGGACAACGAATCGATTCTGGTGATGCAGAGTATGGGCCGGGACGAGCTGCTGGTCATCATGCCACCAGACGATCTGATGGTTCGCGACCTCCTCATGTACAAGCGGACGGAAAAATACATCCGTCAGAACATATCCATCACCCAGCAGGAAGCGGTGAAACGCATCCTGACCGACAAAGGGTTCCAGAATCGCGAACGCTTTGCGGACCTGCAGCAACGGGTGAAGAACCTCCTGGGCAGATCCAGACTGCTGGTCGCCGGCAACCCTGTTGAAATCGGCTCTGAAGATGCACAGACGCGCGTGGTCCTGGGTTTCCATGACCTGATTGCGCGCGCCTATCCGAATTTGCGCATGCTGCGCGGTATCCAATTCACGGAAAATGATATCGCCAATTACCTGAAACATTCGCATCAGGGGCTGTTCGGCAACGATGCGACCTCGCTGGCCGAATCCGAACAGGAAATGCTGGCCTTGATTCAGACCAACGGCCGCGGCGGCGTACGCACAACCTTGAAAAGCCTGGTGGAGAAGTTCGAACGCAAACCGTATGGCTGGTATTACGCGGCCATCCTCTGCACCCTGGCGAGTCTATGCGCACGGGGCAAGGTCGAGGTGCGCACCGACGGCAACCTGGTCGAAGAAGAAGACCTGGAGCGGGTGCTGCGCAATACCCATGCCCACGGCAACGCCATTCTGGAACCGCAGGTGGAGTTTACGGCCTCGCAGGTGCGTACGCTTAAACAGTTCTACGAAGAGTTCTTCGACGCCCCTCCCCAATCGAGCGAGGCCAGAGCCCTGGGGAAGGAAACGGGTGCGGCCCTGCAGGATCTGGTGCGCCGCCTGGAATCGCTGGGATCTCAAGTGGATCAGTACCCCTTCCTGGCCGCGCTTACTCCTGTCATCCGCGCACTCGAAGAGATCACCGGCAAGCCCTATACCTGGTACCTGACCGAGGTATATCGCCGGGAAGAAACTCTTTTCGCCTTGAAAGAAAGCGTCCTCGACCCGGTCACCAGATTCATGAGCGGCCCTCAAAAAGCCATTTTCGATCACGCCCGGAGATTTGTCTCGGCCGAGGAGCCCAACTTTTCCTGCATCGGCGGCGATGAAGCCGCCCAGATCGTTAGCACGCTGTCCGATCCGGAGTGCTTCAGAGGAAACCGCATTCAGCAGCTCAAGACCCAGGTGGACGCCCTGCAGGAGCTCATTGCCGCCCAGGTGAAAAGCGAAATTGCCAAGGCGCAGGAGGCTGTAACCGCCCTCCAGAATCGACTGTGCGGCATGGCCGAATTCGGCTTTATTGGCGAAAAGCAGAAGGAAGAGATCGCCCGGACATTCGGCGACTGCATTTCCGCCATCGAGCGCCAGAAATTGATCGCCGTTATCCGGGATATGCGTCATCGCTTCGTTGAAACCGAATATCCCCGGCTGCTGGCCCTCCTCAGCGAGCCGCCTTCATCCGCCGACGCCCGGAAGGGACCGGATTCGAGGGGGGTCTCCGACAAAAAGGCCCTGTACAGCCTGGTTCCCATAGCCTCACTCAAAGTCCCTTTCGACGGAGCATGGCTGGCCGATGAAACCGCCGTGGAGCGCTACCTCGAATCGATGCGCAAAATGCTCCTGGAGGAAATCCGCAAAGGAAAGAGAATCCAGATCTAGGGACGGGAATGGATACCGATATCGAAGACCTGATCCGTCGGGGCGAAAGCCTGACGGTGGAATTTAAGAGCGACCTGAGGTGTTTACCCGATCGCGACCTAGTGGCTGCCGTGGTGTCCCTGGCGAACACCGAAGGAGGAGACCTGCTGCTGGGCGTGGAAGACGACGGCACGGTCACGGGTCTGCACGCAAAGCATCAAAACATCTCCACCCTTCCCTCGCTCATCGCCGGCAGGACCAATCCCTCCATTTCCATCAGACTGGAAAGGCACCTGCTCCAACAAGGACCCATCGCCCGCATCGCCGTTCCCAAATGCCGCCAGTTGGTGTCGACCTCCGAGGGGCAGTTGTTGCGGCGGCGCCTCAAATTGGATGGAACCCCCGAAGCGGTGCCCTTTTATCCGCATGAATTCATTCAACGCCAGTCTTCCCTCGGGCTTGTGGACCCCTCCGCCATGACGATGGAGGAACTGACCGTCGACCAGCTGGATCCCCTGCAGCGGCTGCGCATCCGCAATGCCATCAAGAAGTTCGGGGGCGAGCAGACCCTGCTGTCGCTGGCGGACGATGAACTCGATGGGGCCCTTGGACTCTGCCGCGAATCTCATGGCATCCGGCGCCCCACGGTGGCCGGATTGCTCCTGATGGGAACCCCTGACCTGCTGCGACTGCATCTGCCGGCCCATGAAGTCGCCTTTCAGGTGCTCCAGGGAACGGATGTCAAGGTCAACGAGTTCTTCCACAAACCCCTTCTGGACACCTTTGAAGATGTCGAACTGCTCTTCAAGGCACGGGTCGAGGAAGAGGAAATCCAGGTCGGGCTCTTCCGCGTACCGGTCCCCAACTTCGACCGTCGCGCCTTTCGTGAAGCCTTCGTAAATGCTTTGGTTCACAGGGATTACAGCCGTCTCGGAGCGGTCCACGTCAGAATCTCCAGCGACGGTCTTTCCATCAGCAACCCCGGGGGCTTTGTGGAAGGGGTCACGCTCGAAAACCTGCTGGTGGCCGATCCCCGGTCGCGAAATCCCCTGCTGGCCGATATCATCAAGCGCATTGGGCTTGCCGAACGAACCGGGCGCGGAATCGACCGGATCTATGAAGGCATGCTGCGCTACGGGCGGCCGGCGCCGGACTACTCCATGACAAACGCGTCCACGGTACGCGTCTTTTTATCCAATGCTTCTGCCGATCTCGATTTTCTGAAAATAGTGCTGGAACAGGAGGAAAGCCTCGGAAGGATGCCGATCGATTCCCTGATCATCCTTTCCCGCCTGCGAGAAGAACGACGCTTGACGACGGCCGAACTCGCCCCCTCGGTGCAGAAGTCAGAAACCAATGTCCGGGCGACGCTCGAAAGGCTGGTGGAAGCCAGCTTTCTCGAACCCTACGGAACCGGAAGGGGTCGTACCTACACGTTGAGTGCGCGCCTATACCAGAAAGCCGGACTGCAGGACGAATATATCCGCCAGGCCGGGTTTGCGCCCATCCAGCAGGAACAGATGATACTCAACTATGTGGACAAGCACGGGAGCATTAAACGAGCGGGGGTCATGAGCCTGTGCCGCTTGAACGGCCCTCAGGCCTACCGCATACTCAAGTCATTGACCTCTAAAGGTTTACTAAAGAAAAAGGGCGAAAAGAGACATGCTTTCTATACACGATAAGGCTATTCTATGCACGCGTGCATAGCGCCTATACACGCGTGCATTACTCGTGTATAGCGTTCCATATAAATATTATGTTTATTGTACTTAGCTTCAAACTTTACAGGATTTGAGTGTATGGAAACAGCCAAACTGAAAAAATTCGCCCAGTTCGCCCGACGCAGCCTGATGGATCAGGTCTCCACCAAGCTGAAAATGGCGCTTGCGGACGAAAGTTCCCCAAGACGTGAACATCCGAAGGCGGTCAAGAAGCTTTCCGAGACCATCGCCATCCACGGCAAGGAACAGGTCATCGAGCGGGTGGCCTACATCTGGTTCAACCGCTTCTGCGCCCTGCGCTTCATGGACGTCAACCGCTACACCCGCATCGGGGTGGTGTCCCCCGCCGAGGGACAGTTCCAGCCCGAAATCCTTGCCGAAGCCAAGATGGGCCATATCGATGAAGAAATGGTGCCCGCAAATACAAGGCAGGAGATCTTCTCCTTGCTAAACGGCAAATCGCCCAGCCCCGACCCGCAGGGCGAGGTCTACCGCCTGCTGCTGGTGGCCGCCTGCAACTTCTGGAACAAGGCAATGCCGTTCCTGTTCCAGCATATCGATGATTACACCGAACTGCTGATGCCCGACGACCTCCTCTCGGGCAACTCCATCCTCACCTATACCCGCGAGGCGATGACGCCCGATGCGTGCGAGGATGTCGAGGTGATCGGCTGGCTCTACCAGTTCTACATCTCCGAAAAGAAAGACGAGGTGTTCGACGGCCTGAAGAAGAACAAGAAAATCACGCCCGAGAATATCCCCGCCGCCACCCAGCTTTTTACCCCGCACTGGATCGTCCGCTACCTGGTGGAAAACTCCCTCGGCCGCCTGTGGCTGCTCAATCGTCCCGCCTCGAAGCTGATTGAGCAGATGGACTACTACATCAAGCCCGAACAGGCCGAGACCGACTTCCTGCGCATCAGCAAACCGGAAGAGATCAAGATCTGCGATCCCGCCTGCGGCTCCGGCCACATGCTCACCTACGCCTTCGACCTGCTCTACGCAATCTACGAAGAGCAAGGCTACGAACCCGCCGAAATCCCGGAGAAGATCCTCACGAATAACCTCTACGGCATCGAGATCGACGAACGCGCCGGGGAGCTGGCCGCCTTTGCACTGACCATGAAGGCCCGCGCCAAACAGCGCCGCTTCTTCAACAAGGGAGTCAAACCGAACATCTGCGTACTGGAGAACGTCCACTTCGATGACGACGAGCTCAAAAACTACATGGACTTCGTCGGACGCGACCTGTTCACCGCGCCGCTGCAAACCACCCTGCGCCAGTTCGAAGAGGCAGACAATTTCGGTTCTCTGATTCGCCCCGACGTCACCGATGTGGACGGTATGCTCAGTATTCTGGAGTCAAAAAACGTCTCTGGGCAGCTGTTTATCGGAATGACCCACCAGAAGGTCCTGCAGGCCCTGCGGCAGGCTGATTACCTGAGCCCGAAATACCATGTGGTGATTGCCAATCCGCCGTATATGGGGGCAAAAGGTATGAACCCCCAACTGACAAGTTTGGCCAAGGCCAAGTATCCAAGCTGCTGGGATAGAGGGAATTCTGATCTATTTGCATTGTTTATTGAACGTAATTTGGGGCTGGCGAAGTCGCGTGGCTTAGTCTCTATGATAACAATGCAGACATGGATGTTCCTTTCATCATTTGAGAAACTGCGCCTAAACATCGTGGATGACAATACAATTCTATCTATGGCTCATTTGGGCGCTAGGGCTTTCGATAGTATTGGGGGAGAAGTCGTATCAACAACAGCCTTTGTCATTAGCAATGTACGTCAACTGGAATATGAGGGAAGCTACATAAGACTAGTCGACGGTGGTTCGGAAAGTGAAAAAAACGCCACCCTATTAAGAGCAGTCAAGAGCAATGATGTTGCCTTGTGTAGAGCCTCCTCTGCTGATTTTCGTAAAATACCAGGAGCGCCAATTGCATATTGGCTTAGTGACACGCTCCTAAACATTTTCGAGAACGAGAGTCCTTTGAGTGAGTTCGCCACTCCACGCCAAGGCTTAGCAACCAGTGATAATAATAGATTTGTTCGAACCTGGAGCGAAGTTCCATTCAATCGAATCGGATTTTGCTGTGCTGATCGCGAAGAAGCCATGGAGTCTCGAAAGCGGTGGTTTCCATTCAATAAAGGTGGCTCTTTTAGGCGCTGGGGCGGAAACGCTGAACTAGTTGTTAATTGGGAGAACGACGGTGCAGACATTAAGGATAGCATTCTTACAAAATATCCCTATTTAAATGGAAACCCTGACTTTGTGGCCAAGAATCCGAATTATTACTTTAAGCCAGGATTGACATGGTCGGCTCTCAGCTCAGGTCTATTTTCAATTAGGTTTCAACCGAAGGGATTCATTTTTGCCGACAAAGGTCAGGCAATGTTTCCATTTAAGCGAGATGGCATTCTGAACCTTGAGGGGTTGTTAAACTCCAAAGTTGTTGTGGAGTTTCTTAAGGCCATCTCGCCAACGCTTGATTTTAATGCGGGGTACATTGCAAAAGTTCCATGCCACATAAAGCAATCTCCCGGCGTTTCACGTCTCAATAGTGGATTTTTGTCTGACTGGGATTCCTATGAAACCTCCTGGGATTTCACCAGCCTGCCACTTCTGAATCCTGACTACCTTCAGCCGACTCTAAAGGCCACCTACCAGAAACTACACGCCCACTGGCAGGAAACGACACTGGAGATGCAGCGGCTCGAGGAAGAGAACAACCGCATCTTCATCGACGCCTACGGCCTGCAGGATGAGTTGACGCCCGAGGTGCCGCTGGGCGAGATCACCCTGACCTGCAACCCGCACTACCGCTACGGCAACGACAAGAGCGAGGATGAACTGGAGGCGCTGCTGCTGGCCGATACCATGCGCGAGCTGGCCTCTTATGCCGTGGGCTGCATGTTCGGCCGTTACGCGCTGGACAAGCCGGGGTTGATCCTGGCAAACCAGGGCGAGACCATCGAGGACTACCTGAAGCGGGTTCCGGAGCCCAGCTTCCCGGCCGATGACGACAACGTCATCCCCATGCTCGACGGCGACTGGTTCACTGACGATATCGCCGAGCGCTTCCGCAAGTTCCTGCGCGTGACTTTCGGCGAGGAACACTACGAGGATAACCTCAGGTTCGTCGAGCAGGCGCTGAACATCAAGGGCAAGCGCAGCTACAGCATCCGAGATTACTTCCTCGGCGAGTTCTACCCCGATCATGTGAAACGCTACAAGAAGCGCCCCATCTACTGGCTTTTCAGCAGCCCCAAAGGCAGCTTCAACGCGCTGATCTACATGCACCGCTACCGCTCCGATACTGTCAGCGTGTTACTCAATAAATACCTGCGCGAGTTTCGAACCAAACTCACTTCTCGAAGAAATTTTCTGGAAGCTTTCAGCATCAGCGCCAGCAGCAGCCAGGGCGAGAAAACCAAGGCCCTGAAGGAGATCGAGAAGATCACCAAGATGATCGCCGAGATGGAGGAGTACGAGCGCGAGGTGCTTTACCCGCTGGCCACCCAGCAGGTGGAGATCGACCTCGACGACGGCGTGAAAGTCAACTACCCCAAACTCGGCGCGGCCTTGAAGAAGATCCCGGGGCTGGATGCGAAAGAGGATTAAGGAGCGCCATTGATGGAAAACCGTATTGCCCAAGCCCTGACCAAACTCTTTGACCGGCACCGGATCGTCTTCTGGTATGACGCCAAGCGGGAGTTGCGCGGCAACTTCGAGGCGCTCGAGCTGCCCGGCGTCGAGAAGCTGGAGCTGACCAACAACGAGTATGGGATCAAGTACAGGGTGCTGCGCGAGGAGCCGGACCGGAAATTTTTGCTCTATCGTGAAGGGCCCGAGCCGCCGCACCTGGAGAACTGGCTGCTGGACGTTCGGCTGGCTCATGGCGAGTTCCGAACCGATCAGGCGGGGATTTGGCTGTCGGAACTGGAGCTCGGCCTGGAATTTGCGGATGTGGTCGAGGGACATGCCGAGTTTTTCCAGGCGGTTAAAAGAAGGGAGGCCCTCAGGAAGCTGCTGAAATCCGACGATACCGCCGGCAAGATTCGGATGAAGATGCTTGCGGTCTGTGCCGGCAGCGAGCCGCGCATGGATGCGGTGGTGGAGAATCTCCTGCAGGAACTCGCCGAGGGACGGGACGAAAAGGTTAAGCTGATCGGACGGTGCCGCCTCGATGGCTTTCTCTGGGAGCAGATGACGCGCTGCTACGGGTATAGGTCGGAGGAGCCGGGAATCCGGGATTTTGTCATCGAGCTGTTCAAGTCATGTTACGCGATGGGCACCGATGGCCAGGTGAAACTGACCGGCGACGCCCTGGTGCTGCTCAAGCGCTGGAAGGACAGCCGCCAGTTTGAAAAGGGGTTCGAAACCCTGTCGGAAGAATGCGCCGAAGTTCTCTCGATCGAGCAGGACCTGGCCAGACGGGATTTCCGGGAATTGATCGAACTGGATTACTTTCGCCTGATCGACCAGAAGATCATCAGTGACCTGGTGCGGGCCGTCGCCTCCCGCACGGTTTCGAGCGGCGACGTGTCCCTCTGGGTCCGGCAGCGGCGGACGGGTCACTGGTATCACCAGTACCGTCATCATTATGAGGCGGTGGATTACGGCTCCCGGTTGATTCATGCCATGGACGAGACCCGGATCGACATGGACAGCCTGGCCGATGGCGTGCAGCGCTACAGCCGTTTCTGGTATCAGCTGGATCAGCTCTACCGCAAGTTCACCTACCATGTGCGCATGTCGGGGCAGGCGTCCCTGACCGCCTCGTTGAGCGAACAGGTCGAAAATCTTTACTCAAACAATTACCTGCTGAAACTGGGCGACTCCTTTCAGGCACGCGTGGAGGAAACACCGCGCTGGGAGGCCCTCCCCTTCCCCAGGCAGGACGAATTCTTCACCCATTGGGTGCAGCCGTTCCTAGGCAGGGACAACAAGGTCTGCGTCGTCATTTCCGACGCCCTGCGCTACGAGATCGGTGACGAATTGCTGAGCCTGATCCGTCAGGAAGACCGGTATGGAGCGGAACTGGAGCCAATGATCTCCATGCTGCCCAGCTACACCCAGCTCGGCATGGCGGCACTTCTGCCCCACAAGGAGCTCGCGCTCGCGGATAACGATACGGGCGCGGTTCTGGTGGATGGTCAATCTTCCCAGGGAACGGCCAACCGCGGCAAGATCCTCATTGCGGCCGTAGAAAGAGCCGTGGTCTGCAAGGCCGAGGAACTGATGGCGATGAAGGGGGAGGACTGCCGGGCGCTGGTGCGCGACCACGATGTGATCTATGTCTATCACAACCGGATCGACGCCACCGGCGACAAACGGGAGTCCGAGGAGCGGATTTTCGAGGCGGTGGAGGATACTCTGGAGGAACTGATCCGGTTGTTCAAGAAGTTGACCGGGGCCAATGCCAACAATTTGCTGGTAACCTCCGACCATGGCTTCATTTACCAGAATCGTACCATCGATGAGAGCGATTTCGCCGGAGCGGATGCCGCCGGGGATCGGATCCTGGTGCGGGACCGGCGCTTCGTGCTCGGCCAGGGTCTGGCTGAGTCTCCCAGCCTGCACACGTTCTCCTCGACGCAGCTCGGCCTTGCGGGAAAGATGGAGATCCAGATCCCCAAGTCGATCAACCGGCTGCGCCTGAAAGGTTCCGGCAGCCGCTATGTGCATGGCGGAGCGTCGTTGCAGGAGGTGGTGGTCCCCGTACTGAGGATCAACAAGAAGCGCCAGAGCGATGTGTCCGCCGTAGAGGTGGACATCCTTCGTGGAGCCAGCTCGGTGATCACCTCCGGTCAGCTGGGGGTAACGATGTACCAGAGTGAGCCGGTGACGGACAAGATCCAGCCGCGTGTTCTCCGGGCGGGCATCTACACCGAGACCGGAGACCTGATTTCCGAACAGCACGATTTGACTTTTGACCTGAGGTCGGACAATCCCCGGGAGCGCGAACTGCAGGTGCGTTTCCTGCTCACCCGCAAGGCCGACGAGGCCAACGGTCGTGAGGTCCTGCTCCGCCTGGACGAAAAGCTCGCCGGAACTTCACATTACAGGGAATACAAGTCGCTCCGGTATTTGATCCGCCGCTCTTTTACCAGCGATTTCGATTTTTAAGGAACAGGTGACCATGAACGAACTTGACCAGAAGATAAACACCCATTTCCCGGGACTCGTTGTCCGCAAGGACCTCGTCAAGACGGTCAAAGGCAACGCCATTGTTCCCTCCTACGTGCTGGAATACCTGCTGGGACAGTATTGCGCCACCAGCGACGAGGCCACCATCCAGTCCGGCATCGAAACCGTAAAGGAAATCCTGCGAAAGCATTACGTCCATCGCAACGAGGCGGGTCTGGTCCGGTCCAATATCAAGGAGAAGGGGCGCTACAAGATCATCGACAAGATCAGCGTGGCGCTCAACGACAAGGCCGACGTCTACGAGGCCGAATTCGCGAATCTTGGCGTCAAGAAGGTGCTGGTCGATTCCGGGACCGTAAAGGCCCATCCCAAGCTGCTGGTCAGCGGCGTCTGGTGCATCGCCGACATCGAGTACGAGTTCACCGAAGAAAAAAACGCCAGTCCCTGGATTCTGTCCTCACTCAAGCCGATTCAGCTCTCACACTTCGATTTTGAGGGCTATCTTGCCGCCCGCAGGCAGTTCACGACCGAGGAGTGGATTGACCTCCTGATCCAGAGCATCGGGTTCAATCCTGAAATGTTCGGAAGACGCAGCAAGCTCACGCAGTTGATCAGGCTGATTCCCTATTGCGAGCGCAATTACAACCTGATCGAACTCGGCCCCAAGGGCACCGGAAAGTCCCACATATATTCGGAATTTTCTCCTCACGGGATTCTCATCTCCGGAGGGGAGGTGACCGTTCCCAAGCTGTTCGTGAATAATGCCTCGGGCAAGATCGGCCTGGTGGGGTACTGGGATTGCGTGGCCTTCGACGAGTTTGCCGGAAGGCAGAAGCGGGTCGATAAAGCGCTCGTCGATATCATGAAAAACTATATGGCCAACAAGTCCTTCTCCCGGGGGGTGGAAACGCTGGGCGCTGAAGCCTCAATGGTATTTGTGGGCAACACCCAGCATGCCGTGCCCTACATGCTCAAGCACTCCGACCTCTTCTGCGAACTGCCCGACAAGTTCCACGATTCCGCCTTCCTCGACCGCATCCATTGTTACATTCCGGGGTGGGAGGTGGATATCATCCGCGGCGAGATGTTCTCCGACGGCTACGGCTTTGTGGTGGATTATCTCGCGGAGATTCTTCGTTCGCTGCGGGACCATGATTATTCGGACCGCTACGGGGACTTCTTCTCGCTTTCACCCGATATTTCCACCAGGGACCGGGACGGCATCCACAAGACCTTCTCGGGCCTGATGAAGATCCTCTTTCCCCACGATGGCGCCACCCGCGAGGAGGTCGAGGAGCTGCTGCGCCTGGCCATCGAGGGACGAAAGCGCGTCAAGGACCAGCTGATGCGGATGGATTCCACCTACGTCCCGGTGGTTTTCTCCTACCTGGACGCCAATCAGAAATCGAAACGGGTTACGACGCTCGAGGAGGAGGAATATCCCCACCATTACGCCAGAACCGTGGATTCGGGAGCTTCCGAACAGGGCACCGAGTCAGACACCCGCCCTCAGCCTGCAGCGGCGAAGCCTCTCGAGGAGAAGCACCTCACCTTCCAGGAAAACCAGAAGGGGGTCTCCTTTGACACCCTGCTGGGTCCCTATCTAAAAGGCGCAAAAAGAATTACGGTGACGGACCCCTATATCCGCCTGTTTTATCAGATTCGCAATTTCATGGAGCTGTTGGAAACGATCGTCAGGCACAAGGAACCGGATGCCGAGGTGGACGTCCACCTGGTGACAACCGAGGACGAGTTCAAGGGGGATCTCCAGAAGGAGAGCCTGCAGAAGATCAAGGATTCCAGCGAAACGGCAGGCGTGAACTTCACCTGGGAATTCAGCGGGACGGGAGCCATCCATGCCCGGCATATCCTGACCGACCACGGCTGGAAGATCTCCCTGGACAGGGGGCTCGATATCTTCCAGCACTACGAGATGAACGAAGCCTTCAGTTATTCCAACCGGCTGCAGCAATACCGCCAATGCAAGGCGTTTGAGGTGACTTACATAAAAACAGACGCCTCCGCTTAATGATAGATGGACGCGGCATGGGCGATGCATGTTCCCATTTTGGGATCATACATATATTGACACATTATGGGAACCCAGGTAGACTGAATGCGGGTGATTGCGAAGGCAGCTCTAACAGACTTCTGGTCCCGGCCCGGGCACGCAGACAGCGAACGCCCTCTAAAATCATGGTATTACGAAGCTTTCCACGCTAAATGGAAGAGCCCGGCGGAAGTAAAGCTGCGATACCCCAGTGCGAGCATACTGAAAGATGGGCGCATCGTCTTCAACATCGCCGGAAACAAATACCGGCTCGTAGTTCGCATCGTTTTTGAATGGGAAGTGGTGTACATCCGATTTGTCGGTACCCATCGGCAATACGACCAAATCGACCCGGAGAGCATCTAATGGACTCTGAGATCCGACCGATCAGAACGGACGCCGACTACCGGGACGCACTTGCGCGGGTAGATGTCCTTGTGAATGCACGGCCGGGCACCCCGGAAGGAGACGAACTCGAGGTGCTCTCGACTTTGATCGAGGTTTACGAAACCAAACACTTCCCGATAGACATGCCCTCGGCCGTGGACGCTATCCGATTCCGGATGGAACAACAGGGACTGTCCAAACGGGACCTTGAACCCCATATCGGTTCCCGGAGCAAGGTATCCGAAGTCCTCTCCGGCAAGCGTCCCCTGACGCTCCAGATGATCCGATCGCTTCATTTCCACCTGGGCATCCCCGCGGAAGTCCTGCTGCAAAAACCTGGAGCCGATCTTCCGGAATCTCCGGCAGGTTTGGACTGGAACCGCTTCCCCATCCGGGCTATGGCAGGTCTCGGATGGATCCCGGACCAGCGGGAAAGCAAAGAGCATGCGGAAGAGATCATGCGCGACTTTATCAACCGGGCCGGAGGATTCGATGCCTTGCCACAGCCGCTCTTTCGCAAAACGGCGAACGCCCGGCAGAATACGAAATCGTGCCCCTATGCGCTGAAAGCATGGTGCTGGCGTCTACTCGCCCTTGCCCGGGGAAACCCTCCCGAAGCTGAGTATGAGGCGGGCTTGGTGACTCTTGATTTCTGCCGCAGGGTGGCCCGTCTGAGTTGGTCCGAGCACGGGCCGAGGCTGGCTCGGGAGTTTTTGAGAAATCACGGAATCCAATTGATTCACCTCCCTCACTTGCCGCACACCTATCTCGACGGCGCGGTGCTCCAGCCCGCGGGTAGCGCGCCCGTGATCGGCCTGACTTTGAGATACGACAGGCTGGATTATTTCTGGTTCAGTCTCTGCCATGAACTCGCCCATATCGCCCTCCACCTGCAGGGCAGCGACGCCGCCGGGTTCGTGGATGACTTGAGCATAGAAGGATTCGGGCGAAAGCTGAGCCGCCAGGAAAAGGAAGCAGACGAGTGGGCACAGGATGCGCTGATCCCCCCCGAGGAGTGGGAAGAGAGCGGGATCCTGCGCAGTCCTGATATTGCCGCGGTCACCAGGCTGGCCCATCGCCTCGAAATACACCCGGCGATCGTCGCCGGGCGCGTGCGCCGCGAAAAGCGCAACTACCGGCTGCTGACCCATTTCGTCGGCGTCGGTGAGGCCACCCGGGCCCTGGCCTGCTGAGACAAATCCTCACCGCCCTCCGGAAGTTCACCCTTGAATGCGGGCGCGCCGGGGCTCATAGTTCTTCGGCGGTTCCATGGGTCCCGGGACCGACCGGATTTCGGGAAGTGAAGGACCAGGGTCATTGCGTAACGAATCGTTGCCCCGCCTGATGCACCGCAGTTCCTAATCACGCGCGCCGAACCGTTTCCCCGCAGCCAAGGAGTGTACATGTCATCCGATACGCCGCCGGAAGTCACCGGCTTCCGCAGCTTCAACCTCGCCGGGCCCCTCCTCGAGGCGCTCGACGACGTGGGGTACGAGACCCCGACGCCGATCCAGGCGGGCATCATCCCGCCCCTGCTCGAGGGGCGGGACGTGCTGGGGCAGGCCCAGACGGGCACCGGGAAGACGGCGGCCTTCGCCCTGCCGCTGCTCGCCCGGCTCGACCTCGGGCGGGCGGAGCCGCAGGCGCTGGTGCTCGCGCCGACGCGCGAGCTGGCGATCCAGGTGTCGGAGGCGTTTTTGCGCTACGCCTCCCACCTCGAGGGGTTCCGCGTCCTCCCCGTCTACGGCGGGCAGGGGTACGACCTGCAGCTCCGGCAGCTCAAGCGCGGGGTCCACGTCGTCGTGGGGACCCCCGGCCGCGTCATGGACCACATCCGCCGCAAGACCCTGGCGCTCGACGCGATCCGGTGCCTGGTACTCGACGAGGCGGACGAGATGCTGCGCATGGGCTTCATCGACGACGTGGAGTGGATCCTCGGGCAGACCCCCGCCGGGCGGCAGATCGCCCTCTTTTCGGCCACCCTCCCCGCGGCCATCCGCCGGATCGCCAGGAAGTACCTTCACGATCCGCTCGAGGTCACGATCGCCGTGCGCACCACCACGGCCGACACCATCCGCCACCGCTACTGGCTCGTCGACGGGGTGCACAAGCTGGAGGCCCTGACCCGGATCCTGGAATCGGAGCCGTTCGATGGCATGCTGGTCTTCGTCCGGACGAAAACCGCCACCGCGGAGCTGGCCGAGAAACTGGAGGCGCGCGGGTACGCCGCCGCCCCCCTCTCCGGCGACATCGCCCAGAAGACGCGCGAGAAGACGGTGGAGAGGCTGAAAAAGGGGAAGCTCGACATCCTGGTGGCCACCGACGTCGCCGCCCGCGGCCTCGACCTGGACCGCGTCAGTCACGTCGTCAACTACGACATCCCCCACGACCCCGAATCGTACGTCCACCGCGTGGGGCGCACGGGCCGGGCGGGCCGGGCCGGGGACGCCATCCTCTTCGTCTCCCCGCGCGAGCGGCGCATGCTCGGGGCCATCGAAAAGGCTACGCGCCAGAAGATCGACCGGATGACGCTCCCGTCGGCCGAGACGATCTCCAACCGGCGCATCGACCGCTTCAAGCAGCGCATCACCGACACCCTGGCCGCCGGGGAAACGGAATTCTTCGCGCGCCTGCTCGAGCAGTACTGCCTCGAGCACGACACCCCCCCGCTCGAGGTCGCCGCGGCGCTCGCGCGCATGGTCCAGGGGGAAAAGGAACTGGTGCCGGAGGAGCTCCCGCCCGAGCCAGCCAGGGTCTCGAAGCGTCCGGTCGGGCCGAAGGGGCCGAGGGAAAAATCGGGCTCCGGGCGCTCAAGGCCGCTGGGGCCGCCCGAGGCCGGAACGGAACGCTTCCGCCTCGAGGTGGGGGAGGCCCACGGCGTCCAGCCCGCCAACATCGTCGGCGCCATCAGCAACGAATCGGGGCTCGACGGCGAACATATCGGCCGGATCCGGATCCACGAGGACTACAGTACCGTGGACCTGCCGGAGGGGATGCCGAAGGACATCTTCATGCTGCTGAAGAAGGTCTGGGTCTGCAACCGGCAGCTCGGGATCACGCGCCTGGAACCCGGGGGCGCGCCGCGCCCGGCGGGGGGCAAAAAAAAGGACGGGAAGAAAGAAAAGGGGAAAAAGGCGCGGGAACGCCGGAAAGGCATCTAGGTGGTGCCAGCGGCGGCCGAATGCGATACACTGGAAGGGAAAGGGAGGTGGAGAGGTAGAGTGAGAGACAGGAATTTTGAAGCTGGAACCGCAATCATGACCCAGGAATGGCCGTCGTTCGCCCGGAAACTGGCGGAGGTGCTGGCCGAGCTGGGACCCGACCAGTTGCTGGTCCTTTCCGACCCGGCCACCACCCGTTTCGTGCAGTTCGTGGCGCAGGGAACGGACGGGATACGGGCGGAAATCTCGAGCAACGCCAGCCTCTCCCCCGGGGATCGGCTGAGCCGGGCCCAGGCGGCCCAGCTGGTCAGCGCGGGCTGGGAGAAACCGGCCGACACCCCGAAACCGTCGGCGCCCGAAACCGCCCCCGACGGATCCCCCAACTTCTTCATCGACTTCCCCGCCCCCGTGGAGGTGACGCGGGTCTCGGAACAGACGATCGCGGCCCTGGCGGGGGTGCTCCGGATCCCGCGCCCGGAAATGCTGGAATACGCCGCCTTCGATGCCGAAGGGAGGGCGCTCGACTTTTCTCGACTGGGGATCCGGCGGATCGAGAAGCGGCAGCAGATCAACCCCGGGAGAATCTCCAGGCGTCTGCTCGTCTGCCTCCGCAAATTCACGGGGATCCCCGACCTCGACTACGACGAGGACGGGGACATCGGGCTCGTTTTCGACAACGTGAGCATGTTCATCCGCATCCTGGGCAGCCCCCCCGCCGTCCGCCTGTACGCCCCGCTGGTGCACGGCGCGCGCGAAAGCCGCGGCCTGCTCACCCGGCTCAACGAGCTGAACTCGGGCTTCGGGTCCATGCACTTCTTCATTCTCAACCGGACCATCGGCGCCGTGACCGAAATCCCGGCCGCGCCGCTGCGGTACGAAGTCCTGGCCCAGACCATGAACCATTTCTGCAGCGTGGTCGACGGGGTGCACAAACAGCTCAACGAGGAATTCGGCCGCAGGCGGTCCTACCTGAAAACGCCCAAAAGCACCATGGTCCACTGACGCCCGGTCAGCCGCCCGCGTCCGCCTTTTTCGCCACCCCGTGCTTTTCCACGAACTCCGCGAGTGCGGAGTAGCCCTGCGCCCCCGAGAGCCGTTCGCCGCCGAGGATCAGGGTGGGGACGACGCGCACCCTTTCCCCCTCCGCAAGGGCCCAGTCGGCGTCCACCGCCTGGCTGAAGGTGCGCAGGCTGAGGATGTCGGCCGCCCGCTCCTCCGGGAGCCCCACCGAACCGGCCGTGCGGGCCAGTACCGCCGGGGAGGAGATGTTTTTCCCCTCCACGAAGTAGGCGCGGTAAACGGCCTGGAGGAACTCGTCCCCCCGCCGTTCGGCCGCGGCCCAGAGCGCCAGTTCCTGCGCCAGGCGCGTGTTGTAGAGCCGGTCCGCCCCCTGGAAGGGGACCCCGTACTTCTCCGCGGCCTGCGCCAGCCGCCTCCTCATTCTTTCCAGGTCCGCGCCCGGGCCCATGAATTCTTCCATCGGCGTCCCCTCCGCGGGCGTTTCCGGGTGGAGCGGGTAGGCGCGCCAGAGAAGGGAGATGTCGTATTCCTGCTTCAGTTTTTCAATACCCCCGGTAATGAAATAGCACCAGGGTCAAACGTAATCGTGAAAGATCTCCAGGATGTGCATGTTTCCCTCCGTTCGGTGATCGGCTCCTGCATCCATAGTAGCATCGGAGGGGAAAATGTGCACGGAAACGCCCGAAACGTCCCCCGCTGTGATATCGTGGGGCGCAAAATCAAAACCAGCGGAGGACCGGGCATGGAACTGAGCCTTTTCGATATCGCCTCCTTTCTCCTCTTCTTCCTGATAGTCATCGGCGTGAGCATGTACAAGAGCCGCCGGGAGGAATCGGGGGAAGACTTCTTCCTGGCCGGGCGCGGTCTCCTCTGGCCCATGATAGGGCTCTCGCTCATCGCGGCCAACATCTCGACCGAGCAGATCGTGGGGCAGGCGGGCCAGGGGGCGGGAAATGTCGGCTTCGCCGTCGCCAGCTACGAGTGGATGGCGGCCATCACCCTCGTCTTCGTCGCCTTCTTCTTCCTGCCGCGCTTTCTCCGGAGCGGCATCTTCACCATGCCCGAGTACCTCGAGTACCGCTATTCGACCGCCGCCCGGGGACTGATGGCGTTCTACACCCTGGTCATCTACGTCGGCGTGACCATCTCGGCCGTCATCTATTCCGGGGCGCTGACGATCCATACCATCTTCGACATGAAGCTCACGACCGCCGTGTGGCTGATCGGCGGGATCGCGGCCCTCTACGCGACCTGGGGCGGCCTGAAGGCCGTCGCCTGGGCCGACCTCTTCCAGGGGGGGGCGCTGCTCGCCGGCGGCCTCGTCGTCGTGGGGATCGGCCTCCACGCCGTCGGGGGGGTGGAGCGGTTCATGGCCGTCAACGCCGACCGCATGCACATGATCCTCCCCGCGGACCACCCGGTGCTCCCCTGGACCGCCCTGGTCGTCGGCCTCTGGATCCCCAACTTCTACTACTGGGGGCTGAACCAGTACATCACCCAGCGCACGCTGGCGGCCCGCTCGATCCGGCAGGGCCAGATGGGCATCCTCTTCGCGGCCTTCCTGAAGCTCCTGATCCCCTTCATCGTCATCGTCCCCGGCATCGTGGCCTACCAGCTCTACGGCGGCGAGCTGGCCGCGCAGCCCGACGCCGCCTACCCGCTCCTGATCCGGAACCTGATCCCCATCGGCGTGCGCGGCCTCATCTTCGCCGCCATCGCCGGCGCCGTCATCAGTTCCCTCGCCTCAATGCTCAACTCCGCCTCCACCATCTTCACGATGGACCTCTACAAGCGCCACCTGAGAAAGGACGCCCCGCCGAAGGCGCTCGTGTCGATGGGGCGCGCCGTGACGGTCGCGCTGGTCGTTCTGGGGTGCCTCATCGCTCCCCAGCTGGGAAACCCGCGCTTCCAGGGGATCTTCAACTACATCCAGGAATTCCAGGGCTTCGTCTCCCCCGGCATCCTCGCCGCCTTCGTCTTCGGCATGATTTTCAGGCGCTGCCCGCCGGCCGCGGGGGTTACGGCCCTGGTCTCGAGCCCCCTCATCTACGGCTTCCTCTTCTTCGCCGCCGCCGACATGGCGTTTCTCAACCGGATGGCCGTGACTTTCGCCGTCATCCTCGCGCTCATGGCCCTCATCACGGCCTTCCGCCCGCTCCGGCAGCCCCGGACGATGCCGGTGCGCGCGGGGTTCGAGGATATCGCCCTGGCCCCGTCGGTCAAATACATCGGTGCGGCCGTTATCGCCGTCACCCTCGTGCTTTACTGGATCTTCTGGTAGGAGGCGGAGCATGAAAGTCCCGGAGAAAATGCTGGCCCGGCTTTACGGGGCGGAGGATTCCGGCCGCCAGAAGCGGCGCTACCGCGACCTGCTGCGCGAATACGCCGGAAGCTTCGAGAAACCGCAGCCCGCCCTTTACGTCTCCTCCCCCGGGCGGACGGAACTGGGGGGGAACCACACGGACCACAACAACGGGCGGGTGCTGTGCGCCTCCGTCAGCCGCGACACCGTCGCGCTCTGCGGGCCGCGCTCCGACAACCGGGCCAAGCTCCGCACTTCGGCCCTGCCGGGGCTCTTCGACGTGGACCTCGGGGACCTCCAGCCGCGCCCGGAGGAGAGGGAGACGTCCCACGCCCTCATCCGCGGCGTGGCGGCCGGGTTCAGGGAGGAAGGGTTCGCCATCGGGGGCTTCAGCGCCATCATCCACAGCGAGGTGGGGATCGGCTCGGGGCTCTCCTCCTCGGCGAGCTTCGAGGTCCTCCTCGGCGGGATCCTGAGCGCGCTCTACAACGACGGCCGGGTCGACCCGCTCGCCGTCGCCACTATCGCCCGCCGGGCGGAAAACGAATACTTCGGCAAACCGTGCGGGCTGATGGACCAGGCCGCGGCCGCCCTGGGAGGGGTGCTGGCCCTCGATTTCGAGGAGGAGGACACCCCCGCCGTGGTGCGGGTGCCGGCCGATTTCGCACGCTCGGAATACGTGCTCGCGGTCGTCCACACCGGCGCGGGGCACGAGGGGCTGACGGACGCCTACGCCGCCATCCCCGCGGAGATGAGGGCGGCCGCCGCCCTGTTCGGCCAAAAGACCCTGCGCGGGGTATCCGAGCGCGCCTTCCGAGCGCGCCTCCCCGAGGTGCGGCGCCGCGCGGGGGACCGGGCCGCCCTCCGGGCCCTTCACTTCTTCGCCGAAAACCAGCGCGTCGGCCTGATGGCGGAAGCGCTGGCGGCCGGCCGCTTCGACGATCATGTCCGGCTGGTGGCGGCGAGCGGCGCGTCGAGCGCCGGGCTGCTGCAGAACACCGTCCCGCCCGGGGGGTCCGGCCGGAGCCAGCCGGCGGCCCTGGCCCTCGCCCTATCCAACGAGTTCCTCGCCCGCGCCGGCCGGGGCGCCTGCCGCATCCACGGCGGGGGTTTCGCCGGGACGGTCCAGGCCTATGTCCACCGCGACGATTTCCGAGCCTACTCCCGGCTCCTGACCCCGCTGTTCGGCAAAGGGTCGGTCGAACCGCTCCGCATCCGGGCGGAGGGGGTGACGCCGGTCGCCTGACCGCCCGCGGCAGCGACATCCCCCGCACCCGATTCTGGTCGCGAGCAAAATCAGGTATATGCGATGTTACTCACGAAGATAACCACCGGTCCCTGATCGCGCTCAACGCCGTGGCCCCGACACCCCCGCCCGGCCCTTGCGGCGCCGGCCGCTTCCCCAGTATATTGGATCCGGTCTGTCCGGTGGAATGAATCGGCCCGGGCCCCGTATCCGGTCAGGGGTGCGGGTTGGCCTCCCGGAGGAAACGATGCACATCCCCTTTTACCACGTCGACGCCTTCACCTCCCGGGTCTTCGCGGGCAACCCCGCGGGGGTCTGCATCCTCGAGCGCTGGCCCGGCGACGCCGACCTGCAGGCGATCGCGGCCGAAAACAACCTGCCCGAAACGGCCTTCCTGCTCCCGGACGGCGGGGGCTGGGAACTGCGCTGGTTCTCGCCGACTACCGAGGTGGCCCTGTGCGGCCACGCGACGCTCGCGGCCGCCTTCGTCCTCTTCAGCCGCCGGGGGGTCAAGGAGCCCGCCGTCCGCTTCACCACGCGCCACAGCGGCCGGCTCACCGTCCGCAGGGAGGGGGATCTCCTGGCGCTGGACTTCCCGGCGCGCCCCGTGCTCGGCGCGATCGGGGCGCGGGACCTCGAAGCGGCCCTGGGCCTCCTGCCCCTCGAGGCGCACACCTCCGCCGAGGACCTGCTGGCGGTTCTGGACTCGGAACAAACGGTTCGGCGCCTCGATCCCGACATCGCGGCCCTGGGCCGGCTCCCCTGCCGCGGCGTGATCGTCACCGCGCGGGGCGATCGCTGCGATTTCGTATCCCGCTTCTTCGCCCCCCGGGTGGGAATCCCCGAGGACCCGGTCACCGGCTCCGCCCACTGCGTCCTGATCCCCTACTGGGCCGCAAAGCTGGGAAAGGGCAGCCTCCACGCCTTCCAGGTGTCCCGCCGCGGGGGGGAACTCTTCTGCGAAAACCGGGGGGGGCGGGTGGCCATCTCCGGGCGTGCCGCGCTCTACCTGGAGGGGACCATCCGCCTGTAGGCCTCCCCCGGGAGGTCCCGGGATTTGTGTCCGTCCGATCGCGATCTTATACAAGCGGGCAGAACACCTCGAGGAGGACCTCCTATGAAAAGGACGACGGCCATGGCCATACTGATGCTGGGCTTTGGGGGGAGCGCTCCCGCTTCCGACCTGAAGGTGGGGGACGCGGCGCCGGCGGTGAAGCTCCGGACCGACGCGGGGAAGGAGTTCGACCTCGCCGCACGCAAAGGGCTCTGGACGGTGCTCTATTTCTATCCCAAGGCCGACACGCCCGGCTGCACCAAGCAGGCGTGCGCCTTCCGCGACAACCTCGATCGGATCCGCGCGCGGGGGGCGGAACTCTTCGGGGTGAGCGCCGACGGGGTGGAGGCCCTCAGGAAGTTCAAGGAGAAGCACCGCCTCAACTTCACCCTGCTGGCCGATCCCGGCCTCGACGCGATCAAGGCCTACGGCACGAAGATGCCGGCCCTCGGGATGTCGAAACGGTGGACCTTCATCATCGGCCCGGACCTCGTGATCCGCGCCATCGACAGGGACGTCGACCCGGTGCTCGACGCCGAACGGGTGGCCCGCAAGCTGGAAGAGCTGCAGAAGACATAGCGGGGCTCAACGGCGCCGGGACGCCATGAAGGTCTCCGGCTCCCGGCGCTCCGCGGCGTTCTCGCCGAGCCACTCCCGGATTTTGCTGATGAAGGGGCCCTTGAGCGCGCGGGCGCCGAAGGCGCACCCCTTCACGCAGGCGGCGCAGAGGATGCAGCCGGCCTCGTCCGTTTCCGAGATCGCGCGGGTGGTGATCGAACCGGTGGGACAGAGCTGTTCGCAGGCGCCGCAGGCGGTGCACCTGTCGGGGTCGGTCACCGGCCCCATGACCGGGAAAACCGGGCGTTCCCTGAGTTCCGGGCTCCCCGGCAGGTCCGGCTCCCGCAGGTCCCGGACTCTTTCCGCCCCCCGCAGGCGAAGGGAGATCTCGCGCCCGAACTCCCGGGCGCGCTCGAGATCCTTGTCGTCGGGCCGCCCGGCGGCGATGGGGCCCTTCCCGGTCGAATAGGAGTGCTCGGCGATAAAGGAGGCCCCGGCGACGGGCACGCACCCTGCGGCGCGGGCCAGGGCGGACAGTTCCTGGAGCGCGTCCTCGATAGCCCGGTTGCCGTAGACGGCGACCAGCACCGCCGGCCCCCCCCGCGAGCGCAGACCCGCGAATCTCTCCATGGCGATTTCGGGCACCCGCCCGGCGTAGACGGGCGCGCCGAGGAGCAGCAGGTCGTCTCCCCCCGCCTCCCCGAAACCGGCCGGGGCTCCGGGGAGGGTAACGTCCAGGCGGGTCACCCTCTCCACGCCGGTCCCCGCGGCGATCTGTTCGAGCACCCTGCGGGTCCCCCCGGTGGGGGAAAAACAGACGAGGCGTATGGAGCGTAGGTTCACGGTTCCTCCCGCTGAGGTTGCATTGCGCCGAAGTTTTCCGTCAGCTCCCGGGTCGATGCGACGAGGCGCGGGAGGGTGTCCCGCCCGAGGTCGACGAGGTGCCCCCCCTGCATGAACACGAGGCTGTTGCTGGCGATGATGACCTGGTACCGTTCGGCCATCTTCCGGAGCCCCCGGTAGATCATCCCCGCGCTCTCCTGGTCCTGCCCCGTCTCGGGGCTGTCGATGAGGACCGCCGTCTCCCCGCCGTGCGCCTGGTTCAGGAGCCCGTCGGCCACCCCCTGGCCATGCGACAGAAAGAGCGCACGGATCCCCTGGACCATCTGCTCCCAGCCGTCGAAGACCCCGCCCATGTTGGGATTGAGCGATTCGGTGGAGATGTATTTCAGCCCCTCCCGGCCGCTCCCCTCCAGGGTGCAGAAGGGGCAGCGGGCGACGGCGCGCAGCACCGTCGACTTGCCCGCCCCGTTGGGCCCGATGAGGACGTTGTAGCCCGGCTCGAAACGGATGACCGGCCGGTCGATCCCCAGTTTCGCCACCTTCACCGAATGGTTGATGCACAGCTCCACGCTCGAAATCATGTACCCGCGCTCCCCGTCGATGTTTTAACATAACATCGGCCGCGCTCCCCCGACAGCCCGATGTGGGTGGGGGCGCGCGGCCGGGGAGGGGGGCGGAGGCACCATGTTCCATCAGGATACCGTCCTGGGACGGACGGGGTTCAGGGTCGGGCGGCTCGGCATCGGGAGCGGGTACCACGCCCCGGCGGCCGCCATCGAGGAAGCGTTCGAACGCGGCTGCAACTACTTCACCTGGGGCACCGTCATCAAGGGGTTTTCCCCCGGGATGCGGGAGGCGATCCGCAACATCGCCGGGAAAGGGGAGCGCCACCGCCTGGTGCTCGCCATGTTCACCTACGCCCACTGGAACTTCCTGACCGAGCGCTTCCTCATGAAGGGGCTGCGGGAGGCGCGGACCGGATACGCCGACGTGCTGGTCCTCGGGTATTTCCCCCGGCCCCCCTCGGAGCGCCTGCTCGAAGGCGCCCTGAAGCTGCGGGACAAGGGTCTGGTGCGCTCCATCGGCGTGAGCGGCCACCACCGGAGGATGTTTGCGTCGCTGGCGGGGGACGAACGGGTCGGCGTCCTGCACCTGCGCTATAGCGCCGTGCACCGCGGGGCCGAGACCGACATCTTCCCCTCCCTCCCGGACGGGGGCCGGCCGGGGACGGTCGCTTTCACCGCCACGGCCTGGGGGAAGCTCCTCCGTGCGAAAGGGATGCCCCCGGGGCAGGCGCCCCCCACCGCCGCCGAGTGCTACCGCTTCGTCCTCTCCCACCCCGCCGTCGATGTCTGCATGAGCGCCCCGCGGACCCGGCAGGAGATGAGGCGGAACCTGGCGGTCCTCGACCAGGGACCGATGACGGGGGAGGAACTCGACCGGATGCGCCGGATCGGGGACCACCTCTACGGCCGCCGCTGATCGGGCCCGGCCGGGGGCTCAGCCGGAGGAAAGGGCGCCGCGGGCGGCGTTCTCCCCCGCCACGTGGCCCGTGGAGAAGGCGGCCTGCAGGTTATAGCCGCCGGTGTCGGCGTCGAGATCGATCACCTCCCCGGCCAGGAAGAGCCCGGGCGCCTTCCGCGACTCGAGGGTACGCGGGTCGATTTCATCCAGGGCGACTCCCCCGGCCGTCACGATCGCCCGGGCGAGCGGGAGCGGACGCTCCACGTTGAAGGGGAGGGCCTTGAGCAGGCCGATCAGCCGCTCCCGCCCTGCGGCGCCGATCCCGCGGGCCGGCGCGCTCCCGTCGAGCCCCGCCAGCTCGAGGAGCGGACGGGCCGCCCGGAGCGGCAGGTACTCCTTCCAGATCGAGAGGAGGCTCCGCCCGCCACGAAGGTCGAGGTCCGCCTGCAGCCGCCGGCGCAGCTGCTCCCGGGAAAGCGCGGGCTTGAGGTCGATCAGGATGGAGACCGGGCCGGAGGCGAGGGCGTCGACGACGGCGAGGCTCATCATCAGGATGACGGGGCCCCCCAGGCCGAACGGGGTGAAGCCCAGCTCCCCGAAGCGGCTCTCGACGAGGGGCGGCCGGGGTTGCTTCCTCTCCCCGCGCCCGTAGTCGCGGGCGGGGATGGAAGCGCCGTCGACCTCGGCCGCCTCCCGGGCGAAAGCCGCGGCGCGCACGTTGCGGAGGTCGACCCCGCCCAGGGAACGGGCCAGGGCCCGCTCCCGCACGACCAGGGGGACCAGGGCCGGACGGGGCCGGACGACGGCGTGGCCGAGCGCGGCGGCCAGGGTAAAGCCATCCCCGGCCGAGCCGGTTTCGGGCCAGGAAGCCCCGCCGGCCGCCAGGACCACGGTTGCGGCCGCGAAGCGCCCCTGCCCGCTCTCCACCCGGAACCCTCCCCCGTCGCGCGGCACCAGGGAGGAGACGGGGGCGTGGCGGAGCACGCGCACCCCGGCGGCAGCCAGCTCCCGTTCGAAGAGGCGCACCACGTCGCGCGCGTCCCCGGAGGCGGGGAAGATGCGGCCCCCGCGCTCCGTCCGGGTTTCCAGGCCGCGGCTCCGGAGGAACGCGAGCAACTCCGGGCGGAAGAAGCGGGAAAAGGCGGAGTGGAGGAAGCGGCCGTTCAGCCCGTACATGGCGATGAAGTCGCGGAGTTCGGCGGCGTTGGTGAGGTTGCACCGCCCCTTGCCGCTCACGAGGATCTTCCGGCCGCAGCGGCCGGTCTTCTCGACGAGCAGCACCCGGGCCCCCGCCCGGGCGGCGGCCGAGGAGGCCATCATCCCCGCCGCGCCCCCGCCGATCACGAGAACGTCGGCGTCCGCGCTTCCCGCATGGCTCATGGCTCCCCCGCGGTCAGTTCATCCCGGGAGTGATGACGCGGTAATTGCCGCTCAGGTGCATCAGGCTGAACAGGTAGAGCAGCCCGTCGTAATAGGGGTCGAAATAACCGTCGTCGTACGGCTCGAGCTTCGCGTTCCAGACCGCGTCGACGAACTTCCAGCTCTTGGCCTGGGTCCCCATGATCGACGCGGCGGCCGAGGTCGCCACCAGCCCGAGCGAGTGGCGCAGCTTGCGGTACCCCCCGGCCTGCAGGATCCATTCGGGCAGCGTGCCGTCGATGTTGAACTGGTCCTCGAAGGTGTCGATCCCGCGGCAGAAGAGGAAGTTCTGGATGCGGCGGGCGTAGTCCCGCTGCCACTCGACGTCTTTCGCGTACCAGGAATAGTCCATGGCGATGTTCATCGGCACCCGCCAGGAATCGTAGCGGAAGGCGCCGGGGAACCAGCGGTTCTCGAGCGGCTTGCCGCTGTAGTCGGTGGTGTCGGTGTTCAGCCCGGTCTCGGGGTGGATGGCACGGTGCAGGTAGCGGCGCGCCTCCACGGCGCACTCGCGGTAGAACTCCTCGTGCCCGTCGCGCGCGTACTCGGCCCAGACCTCGTAAAACGCCGGCAGGTGGTAGGAGGGGTCGGTGAAGTGGTAGCCCGACCTGTCGGGGACGAAGGTGATCAGCTTGTGCCCGGTGTGGATCACGTGCGTGATCCCGTCGGTCCCGTCCTTGCTCCACATGGCGTCGAGGATGCGGCGCGCCTCCCCGTAGTAGTCGATCCCGGTCTCGTTCCCCCAGCGGTTGGAGGCGAACAGGAGCGCCGTGACGAAGTAGAGCTCCCCGTCCGAGGCCGAGCCTTCCGAATTGTGCTTCCCCGTCTTCGGCTCCACGCTCCAGGCGAAATAGGCGTCCCGCGGCCCCCCCTGGTGCTGCATGTACTTCTTCGTCCAGCGCCAGAGCCGGTCGAACACCTCCTTCCTGTCGAGCTGCACCGCCACCATCATGCCGTAGGAGAGCCCCTCGGTGCGGGCGTCGTGGTTTTTCAGGTCGGAGATGTAGGCCATGTCGTCGCCGACCGCGAAGTAGACCCGGTTCTGCCCCAGGAAGAGGTCGTAGTACGCCTTGGCGAGCTTGACGTCGATGGCGGCCTGGGAATAGCCCGCTTCGCGGAAGACGTTGCGGTATTTCCCGGTTTCCCGCGCCCCCTTCTCCCACGGCTTCATCTTTCCGCGGGGGTCCGAGACGTCCTGGGCGCACTCTTCATCGACACTCCAGGCCGCGCCGCCGGCGAGGAGGAGAATCAGGATTGCGGAGCAGATCGATTTTTTCATGGTTGGTATTTTAACATGGGGACAGTCACCACTGTCCCCCTCCCCGATTTTTCCCCTTGACAAATCCCCTCACTGTACTTATTGTCTATATACAGTAAGAGCATTTATGGGGGCCGTGAGGTTCGCGGCCCTCCGGGTAAACCGATTCTTCCCATGGGGGGGATATGCTCCTCGACTTGACCGATCTCTCCAGCGAACCGCTGCAGGCGCAGATTGTCCGGCAGATCAGGGCACACATCCTCGCCGGCAACCTGGGCGCGGGCGCCGACCTCCCCTCGATCAGGAAGATGGCCAGCGACCAGCGCATCAGCGTCATCACGGTGCAGCGGGCGTACGAGAGCCTCGAGCGCGAGGGGCTGATCCACTCCCGGCGCGGGAAGGGGTTTTTCGTCAGCGAATTCACCCGGGACCGCAGGAGGGACCTGGCCGCGGAAAAGCTGCGGGAGTCGGTCCAGCCGGTGATCCGGGAAGCCCTTGCCGAAGGTCTGGACAAAGAGGCCATCCAGGCCGTCATCGGCACCATCCTGCGCGAGGTTTGATCCCCGATTCCAAAGAGGACACTATGGAAAAAGCGCTTCAATGCCGTTCCCTAACCAAACAGTTCCGGGATTTCACGCTCGGCCCCCTGGATCTCGACCTGGAGCCGGGCACCGTGCTCGGGCTGGTCGGCCCCAACGGGGCGGGCAAGACCACCTTTCTTCAGTGCCTGGTCGGGCTGCTGCGCGCGGATGCGGGCGAAACGCGGATCCTCGGGCGCCCCAACGACCCGAACCGCCCGGACTGGAAACTGGACATCGGGTATGTCGGCGATCTCCAGGTTTTCTGGGAACGCTGGACCGCGGCCCGCAACCTCGAATTCGTGGCGCAGTTCTATCCCGGCTGGTCGCAGGAGCGGGCGGCCGAGCTTGCCGGGCGATTGCGGCTCCCCCTCGAGAAGCGGGCCAAAGACCTGTCGACCGGGAACCGGGTCAAGCTGTCGCTCGTCATGGCCCTGGCCCGCTCCCCCCGGTTGCTCCTGCTGGACGAACCGACCTCGGGAATGGACCCGGTCGTGCGGGCCGAACTGCTGGAGGTGCTCTTCGAGACCCTGGAAACCGGGGACCGCGCCATCCTCTACGCCACCCACATCCTTTCCGAAATCAGCCGCCTCGCCGACGACCTGGCCTTCCTCGACGAGGGGCGCCTGCGCCTGCGCGCCCGCAAGGAGGACCTGCTCGAGCGCTGGCGCAGGATCACCTTCCGCCACGGCGACGGCGAGGTGAGGCTCCCATCGGTGGTGAGCCACCGCAGGGAGGGGATGGACCACCAGGTCGTCTCGTCCGATGCGGACTCGACACGGCGTCAGCTCCGGGAACTCGGCGCGGAAAACATCCGGGAGACGAACATGGGCATCGAAGAGATTGCCATCCAGATACTCAAGGGAGGGGAGAATGCGTAGACTCATCCAGGCCGATTCGGAGTACAACCGGGTCGCAAACTTCATCCAGTGGCCCGTCGTCCTGGCCATGGTTGCGGCCAACTCCATTTGGGGGGGGATGGAGGAAGCGATCGCCACGGCCATGTTCTTCATGGCCATATTTCTGGGCATCCTGGTCACCTCGGAATCGGCGAAGACCCGGAGGATCCGGATGCTGTCCGCCCTGCCGCTCCCCGCGAGGACCCTGGGGCTGTACCGCCTGTACGGGCTGGTGGTCGGGTGGAGCACCTGGATGGCGCTTTTGGCCGCCAGTTCCCTGATCAGCCGGCGCGGGGACCTCGGCCCCGATTACGCCGCCTGGCTCCTGACCAGGATCGGGTGCATGTTCCTCTTCGCGGGAATGATGAGCCTGTCGACCGATGTTTACTTCGGAGCCCGGGAAACCAAAAAGGCCAGGGACCTCCAGAAGTGGGTGGTCCAGCCGCTCCTGATCGCCGCCGCCTCGATCGCTGGCCCCATCCTGTACATGGCGACCGTTCCCATGCCCGGAGCCAACAAGATCCTGCTTCTCACCCGGATCACCCAGTCGCTTCCCGGCTCGGTATTCCTCCTGATCGCGGGCCTCCTGGTCCTCGCTCTCGATGTCCATGCCTACCAGCGGCGCCGCTCCTACCTCGAGGAGTCCGCCTGGCCGATGTAGGGGGACAGTCACCACTGTCCCCTTTCTCAACCCGCTTTTTCGAGCGGGGGGACAGTGGTGACTGTCCCCCCCCAACAAAAGGACGCTTATGAAGGTCACTCTGATATTGTCCCTGGCCGCCCTGCTGGCGGCAGCAACGCCCGCCGCGGCGCAGCCCGCCTCCCCGGTCCCCTCCGACGGAGAGATCCGCAAGATCCTCGCCGGGCGGCTGGGGGCCCGGGCGGAGCGCATCGGCATCGTGGTGGGCGTCATCGAACCCTCGGGGCGCAGGATCGTGGCCCATGGCAGCATGGGCGAAGGCCGGGCGGTCGACGGGGACACGGTGTTCGAGATCGGCTCCACCACCAAGGTTTTTACAGCCCTGCTGCTGGCCGACATGGCCCGGCGCGGCGAAGTCGCGCTCTCCGACCCGGTGGCCAAATACCTCCCGCCGGCCGTGAAGATGCCCGGGCGGGGGGAGCGCGCCGTCACGCTCGAAGATCTCGCCCGGCACCGGTCCGGACTGCCGCGTCTCCCCTCCAACCTGGACGCCGCCAAGAACCCGCTCAATCCCTATGCCGATTACACCGTGGCACAGCTGTACGAGTTTCTCTCCGGCTACGCGCTCCCCCGCGAGATCGGGGCGGAGTTCGAATATTCCAACCTCGGGGTGGGGCTGCTCGGGCACGCGCTCTCCCTTGCCGCCGGCAAGGACTACGAGGCCCTCGTGCGGGAACGGATCCTCGACCCGCTCGGGATGAAGAGCAGCGCCATCACGCTCAGCCCCGAGCTGAAATCGAGGCTGGCCCCGGGGCACAACGACCGCTTCCAGCCGACGCCCAACTGGGACCTCCCCGCGCTTGCGGGGGCCGGCGCCCTGCGCTCGACGGCCAATGACATGCTCTCCTTTCTGGCCGCCCACCTGGGTTACGCCGATTCCGCCCTCGCCCCGGCCATCGGGACGGCGCTGGGCAAAAGGACTCCGTCGAATCCCGGGATGGAGATCGGCCTGGGCTGGCTGATGCAGCCCAGGGCGGGGTCGGAAATCGTCTGGCACAACGGGGGGACAGGCGGCTACCGAGCCTTCGCCGGCTTCGACCCCAAGGCGAAAACGGGGGTCGTGGTGCTCGCGAGCGTCAGCACTCCCGCCGGGGTGGACGACATAGGCTTCCACCTCCTCGACCCCTCGTCCAAGCTTCTGCCCCACGACTCGCCCCTGGTCGCCCCACCCCCCGAGCACCGGGCGATCGCTCTCACCCCGGAAGTACTGGAGCGTTATGTCGGGAAATACCAGTTTGTTCCCGGGGTCTTCGTGACCGTCACCCGGCAGGGGGGGCAGCTTTCGGCCCAGCTGACGGGCCAGCCGGCATTCGAGATCCACCCGGAAGGGGAGACCGATTTCTTTTTGAAGGTCACCGAAGCCCAGGTCTTTTTCCGTAAGGATGACCAGGGCCGGGTAAAGGGATTGGTGCTCCGCCAGTTGGGGCGCGACCAGTTCGCCGGCAGGATCGAGGGGGAGGGCAGTGTCGAGGAGTGGTTCGGCCGGCGCGAGGTGAGGATCGACCCGGCCCTCCTCGACCGTTACGTGGGCCGGTACCGGGTAGCCGAAGGGGCGATCTTCACCGTAACGCGCGAGGGGGACCGGCTCTGGACCCAGCTGACGGGCCAGCAGAAGATCGAGGTCTATCCCGCGAGCGAGAGGGTCTTCTTCCTCAAGGTCACCGACGCCCAGATCACCTTCGAAACGGAAGGGCCGGGGCCGGCCCCGGCCGTCGTCCTGCGCCAGAACGGCCGCGACATCCGCGCCCCGCGCCTGGAATGACGTTCAGGGGGACGGTCATCACTGTCCCCATTGTCAACCCGATTTTTCGAGGGCGCGGCGCACCTGCTCCGCCAGGGTGTTCATCGCGAAGGGCTTCTGGAGAAAGTGGGCGCCCGGCGGGAGGCCGCGCTGGTGGGCTGCCGCGTCGGGCGTATAGCCCGACATGAAGAGGAGCCGGAGACCGGGGTGGGACGCCTGCAGGCGGGCGGCTAGGTCCAGCCCGTTCATCTCGGGCATCACCAGGTCGGTCAGCAGGAGGTGGATCTCCCCGGCGTGCGCCCCGGCCAGGGCGAGGGCCTCGCCCGGGGTGGACGCGGCCAGCACCCGGTAGCCCGCCCGCCCGAGCATCCGCCGGCACATTTCGAGGATCGCGCTCTCGTCCTCCACCACCAGGATCGTCCCGCTCCCCGGCCTGGCGGCCCGCGCCTGGATTTCCACCGGGGCGGTTTCAGCGCTCCCCTCGTGCCTGGGCAGATAGACGCAGAGGGTCGTTCCCGCCCCGGGTGCGCTCTCGACGCGGACGAAGCCCCGGTTCTGCGTGACAATGCCGTAGACGGTCGACAGGCCCAGCCCGGTTCCCTGCCCCAGCGCCTTGGTGGTAAAGAACGGCTCGAAGAGCTTGGCCATCGTCTCCCCGTCCATGCCGCACCCGTCGTCCCGGACCGCGAGCAGCACGTAATCGCCGGGGACGCAGTCCGCGTTCCCGATGCAGTCGGCCTCGTCGAGCGTCACGGTCGAAGTCTCGATCCCGATGCTGCCGACCCCGGCGATGGCGTCGCGGGCGTTGACGCAGAGGTTGGCCAGGATCTGGTGAATCTGCGAGGCGTCCATCCGGACCGGCCACAGGCCCCTCCCGGGGAGCCAGGAAAGCTCGATCTCCTCCCCGATGAGGCGCCGCAGCATCTTCAGCATCCCCTCCACGGTCCCGTTCAGGTCCAGCACGCGCGGGTTTATGGTCTGCCGGCGCGCGAACGCCAGGAGCTGGCGCGTGAGGTCGGCCGACCGCTCGGCCGCCCGGCGGATTTCGAGCAGCCCGGAGTGGAGCTCGCCGCCCGTTTCCACGGCGTTCATCGCCATCTCCGCGTGCCCCAGGATCACCCCCAGCATGTTGTTGAAATCGTGCGCCACCCCCCCCGCCAGGCGGCCGATCGACTCCATCTTCTGGGCCTGGACCAGCTGCTCCTTCAGTTTCTCGCGCTCCGCCTCAGCCCGCTTCTGCTCGGTGACGTCGTTGTTGACGACGATGGCGCCGAGCACGCTCCCGCCGTCGTCCAGGATGGGGGTGGTGTAGTTGTAGATGACGCGCTTCCGGCCGTCGAAGGCGTCGATTTCGAGCAGTTCGTCCTTGATCGTGACCCCTTCCCTGATGGTGCGGACCAGGGCCCAGTCGTCGGGGCCGACCTCCTCCCCCGAGGGGAGGCGCCGGGCCTTGAAGATGCCGTAGCCGTCGAGGGGAACGGTAGGTTCGGCGCCCCAGATCCTCACCCCGGCCGGGTTGCCGCGCAGCAGCGTGCCGTCGCGGTCGGCGAACCACAACCCGATGGGGAGCACGTCGAAGATCCGGTTGAGCACGTACTCCCGGTGCCGGAGCTCGCTCTCGGCCTCCTTCCTCCTGGTGATGTCGATGCCGACGCCGACAAAGAAACCGGCGTTCTTCCCTTCCTCCACCACGGTCCGCCCCTGCCACTCGACGAGACGCGACTGCCCCGAACGGCCGACGATGCGGTTTTCGTTGACCGTGGAGATTCCTTCCCGGATGAGGCGGTCGAAGACCGCCCGCAGTTCCTTCCTCTCCTCCGGGGGCACGAAAGTCTCGAGGTAATCGGCCCCCCGGATCTCCGCGGGCGTGTACCCCAGCGCGTCCAGCAGCGCCCGGTTCATCATGCGGGTCCTGCCGTCGAAGCCGATCGCCACGATGAAGGCGGGCGTGGTGTCGAGGAGGAGCTGGGAAAATTCCTGCTCCCGCACCCTCCGGGCGACCGATTCCTCGAGCAGCGCCTCCGCCTTCTTGCGTCCGCTGATGTCGCGGATGATGGAGTGATAGCTCCCGTCGGGCATCCTGCGGCTGTGCATCTCCACGAACGCCCGCTCCCCGTCCGGCCGCTCCACCTCCCGCTCGGTCACGACGACGCCCCCCGCGGCGAGCAGGTCGAAGCGCAGGGGGTGCGCCGCCAGGGACCGGGGCGGGAAAAGCTCGCCGATATGCCTTCCGATCAGCTCTGCTCTCGTGACCCCGAAAATCTGCTGCGCACTCGTGTTGGCGTCGGTGATGACACCCTCGGAAGACCCCTGGAGGATTCCGTCCACCGCCATCTCGATAAGGGTGCGCAGCCGGAGTTCGCCGGCGAGCGCCTCCCGAAGGGCCCGGCCGCGCTCCTCTGCCTCCCCTTCGAGACGGCGGATCTTTTCCTGCAGCTCCTCAAGCGATGGTTTCCCGGACATGCTGGCCCCCTAAAAACGCAGGATGAACCCTCCCGCAAGATCCAGCTGATGCTGGAGCACGGCCCGGAGCCTCACGCGGCACGCCGTCCCCGCCCCGCCGACGCGGCACCAGAAGTCACTGTCGGAGGCCGAGAGAAGCGTCGGGCTCCAGCGCGCCTCCCCCCGGATGCCGAACCGCCGCGACGGGAAATATTTCACCCCGCCGCCGATGGCGAAGGAGAAATGCGAGGCGGAGTCCTTCCAGAGCCCGCGCGCGCCCCGGTAGGTCGTCACCCCGAGGCCCCCCGTCACGTAGGGACGGACCCTGGGGTCGGGGAGGCGGTAATGGTGCAGGAAATTGCAGTGGAGCTGATCAATGGAGAGCGCGCCCGAGGCGGGTACGGTCGCCTCGTCCGGCTCCGGGGCCGCGGGAGCCTCCAGGAGTGTTCCGCGGGTGAACTGCCGTTTCCAGAGCCCCTCGACGGCGTCCAGCTCGTTGAGGTAAACGGTCAGGGACGCCCCGGCGCTCGCGGAACTGTCGACCGCAAAGGTCCCGACGCGCTCTCCGTCCCTGGAGGTGAGGGGGACGGAGCCGCTCGCGACCACGCCGGCCAGGGGCTGCAGCTCGAACCGGGCGAAATCGCCCGCCGACGCGGGGGGGGCCTGCCCCGATGCGATCAGGAGCACGAGCGCCCCGATGGCCCATATCCTCTTCATGATGGTCGCGGAGCGGCCCCGCGCCCCCCCCCGGGAGCGCGAGCCCGCCCCCGTCCTCTAAACCGCCTCGATCGTGGAGGTCGGTTTCGACGTGATGTTGTAGGTCACGCTGACCACTTCCGGGATCGTCCGGGTGATCTTCTTCGCAACGGCTTCCAGGAGGTCGTAGGAGAGCCGGGTGGGCCGGGCCGTGCGCGCGTCGAGGCTGTCCCAGCAGCGGATTTCGATCTGGTTGCCGAAGACGCGCTTGTGGTCCCGCATCCCCGTCACCCGGTCTTCGTGCAGGATGGCCAGGTACTGGAACGCCGGCACGTCCTTGAGCGCCGCCTCCAGGATGGCCGTGGCCCGGCGCACCAGGGCCAGTCGCGCCGGGGTCGCCTCGCCGATGACGCGCGCGGCCAGCGCGGGGCCCGGGAAGGGGATGCGGGCGAACATGCTCTCGGGGAGTCCCAGTCCGCGCCCGACCTTGCGCACCCCGTCCTTGCGCAGTTCGATCAGCGGTTCCAGGATCTGGTACCCGAACGCCTTCTGCGGATCGATGCCGAGCTGCGCGAAGACGTTGTGCTGGCGCTTGATCCCCGCCACCGTTTCGTCCACGTCGGTCAGGATCGTCCCCTGCAGGAGGTACTTGGCCCTGCTCTTGACGACGAGCCGCCCGAAGACCTTCTTGTAGAAAGTCTGGGTGATGGCCTCACGCTTCTCCTCGGGGTCGGTGATCCCCTTCAGCGCGGAGAGAAAAGCGCGCGAGGCGTCCAGGACTTCGACCCGGATCCCGAGTTTCCTGAATTCGGCCGCCACGCGCGCCGGCTCCCCCTGGCGCATCAGCCCGTTGTCGATGAAGTACGTCTTCAGCCGGTCCCCCAGCGCCCGGTGCCCGAGCGCCGTGACCACGGAGGAATCCACCCCGCCCGAAAGGGCGTTGATCGCCAGCCCGTCCCCCACCGCCAGTTGGATGTCCCGGACCTTGTCCGCGATAAATTTGTCCACCTTCATCGTGCCCGCCTTGATTTCCCTGATCTTTTCCACCGCAGCTCCTTTCGAATGGGGACAGTCACCACTGTCCCCATTCTAACGGGAAACCCCTGGGACGTCCCGGATTTTTCTGCTACATTTTCGGGGTTATCAGGGGATGGAGTCCCCCAAAACCGCCCGGGCCGGCTGATGACTCCTACCGCGCAGGCATCTGCGGCGGTGGGTCGTTCACACCTGCCGGAAGGGCCCGGATGGTTTCCACACGGGAGGACTCCATGGAACAGATCTTCACTGTCGCCGCATTCTGGCTCGGGCTGGCCGTCATTTCGGCCGTCCTGGCCAACCACCTCCGAATCTCCATCGCCCTGGTAGAGATCTGCGTCGGCGTGGCAGTCGCCGCCGTCGCGACCCACTTCGGCAAACTCGACCTCCTGGCGGCGGACTCGGAATGGCTCCGCTTCCTGGCGGGCTCGGGCGCCGTCCTGCTCACCTTTCTGGCCGGGGCCGAACTCGAGCCGAACGTCATTCGCACAAAGCTGAGGGAAGTGACCATCGTCGGCATGGTCGGTTTCCTGGCCCCGTTTCTCGGCTGCGCCGCCCTCGCCCATTACGTCCTGGGCTGGGACCCCAGCGCCAGCCTGCTCTGCGGCGTGGCGCTTTCGACCACCTCGATGGCCGTGGTCTACGCCGTCATGCTCGAAACCGGCTTCAACAAGACCGATTACGGGAAGGGGATCCTGGGCGCGTGCTTCATCAACGACCTCGGGACGGTGATCGCCCTGGGCCTCCTCTTTGCGCCGTTCACCTATAAAACCGCCATCTTCATCGGGGTCACCACGCTGGTGCTGGCGGCGCTCCCTTTCATGAGCCAGCGGCTGACCAGGGCCTACGCCCACCGCACGGCCGCCATCCGCACGAAATGGATCCTCTTCGTCCTGTTCGGCCTGGGGGCCCTTGCCCTCTGGTCCGGCAGCGAAGCGGTGCTCCCGGCCTACATCGTCGGGATGGTGCTGGCGGAGTTTTCGAGCGCCGACGCCTTCTGGGTGCGCCGCTTCCGTACCCTGACGGCCGGTTTTCTCACCCCGTTCTACTTCCTGCGCGCCGGAACCTTCGTTTCGCTGCCCGCGCTGGTTTCGGCCCCCCTGGTGTTCCTTCTGCTCCTGGCGGGGAAAGTCTTCTCGAAGATTTTCGGCCTCTTCCCGGTGGTGGCCCGGTTCCGGCGGGAACGGAACGAACGCTGGTACTACACCCTGCTGATGTCGACGGGGCTGACCTTCGGAACCATTTCGGCGCTGTACGGCCTTTCCCATGGGATCGTGACGCGGCAGCAGTATTCCTTCCTGGTCGCGGTCGTCATCGCCAGCGCCGTCGTCCCCACCCTGATCGCCGGCCTGTTCTTTCTCCCCCGGCACCTGCTCCCGGCGCGGGCTCCGGGAAAGGAGACCCGACCCGCGGAGGAAGCGCTCAGCGACGAAGGCTGACCGGAGGGGACGGACCGAAGGGGACAGTGGTGACTGTCCCCCTCCATGCTGGTACAATCAGGGAGGATGACGGCCCATGCGGGATTACGTGCGACGCCGTCCGAACCTGCTGTCACCGACTGAGAGGGATGAAACCGTTATGAAACTCTCGCTCCGTTTTCCGAAATCGTGCGCCGCGGCCGCGGCGCTGTTACTGGGACTTGCCGCCTTGACCACCGCCTCCTGCTCAAAATCGGATAAAAACGCCGCCACGACCGACGGGACCCCGGACGTCCTGCTGGCCGAGTGGACCGGCCCCTACGGCGGGGTCCCCCCCTTCGACCGGGTGAAGGTGGGCGATTTCAAGCCCGCCCTCGAGGAGGGGATGAAGCAGGCGCTCGCCGAAATCGACGCGATCGCCGCCAACCCCCGGCCGCCCGATTTCGAGAACACCGTCGCCGCCCTGGAGCGGAGCGGGCGGGCGCTCGACCGGGCCACCACCGTCTTCGGCGTCTGGTCCACCTCCATGTCCTCGGACGAGTTCCGGGCCGTGGAGGAGGAGATGGCGCCCAAACTGGCGGAGTTCCGCGACAAGGTGATGCAGAACCCGCGCCTCTTCGAGCGGATCGAAAAGGTGTACCAGGCCCGGGAGAGTTCGGGGCTGGACCAGGAGCAGCAGCGCCTGGTCTGGGACTACTACACCGACTTCGTGCGCGAGGGGGCCAAACTCACCCCGGAGGAGAAGGCCCGGGTGGCCGAGATCAACCGCGAGCTGGCCGACCTCTACACCAGGTTCAGCAACAACCTGCTGCACGACGAGGAGGGCTACGCCCTTTACCTCGAGGCCGGCCAGCTGGGGGGGCTTCCGGAGAGCTACGTCCAGGCCGCGGCCCAGGCGGCCGCCGACCGGGGGGAGCAGGGGAAATACGCGGTCCTGAACACCCGTTCGTCGATGGACCCCTTCCTCACCTACTCCTCCGAACGCGCCCTGCGCGAACGGGTATGGCGCACCTACTACAGCCGCGGCGACAACGGGGACGCCTACGACAACAACGGTGTCATCGCGCGGATCCTGGAGCTCCGGGCCGAGCGGACCCGGCTGCAGGGATACCCGACCTTCGCCCACCGGGCCACGGAAAAGCAGGTGGCCAAGACGCCCGAGGCCGCCACGGCGCTGATGATGAAGGTGTGGCCGGCGGCCGTAGCGCGCGTCCGCGAGGAGGTGGCCGACATGCAATCGATCGCCGACCGCGAGGGGGCGAAGATCCGGATCGAGCCGTGGGACTACCGCTTCTACGCCGAGAAAGTGCGCAAGGCGAAGTACGACCTCGACTCGCGCGAGGTCAAGGAGCACCTCGAGCTCGAAAAGCTGAGGGAGGCGATGATGTGGGCCGCCGGGGAACTCTACGGCTTCCGCTTCGAACCGGTGTCGGGCGTCCCGGTCTACCACCCCGACGTGCGCGTCTGGGAGGTGCGGCGCGAGGGGAAGCACGTGGGTCTCTGGTACTTCGACCCCTACGCCCGCCCGGGGAAACGTTCGGGGGCCTGGATGAACGCCTACCGGCGCCAGCACCGCCTCGACGGGGGGGAGACCACCGTCGTCTCGAACAACTCCAATTTCGTGAAGGGGGCGCCGGGGGAACCGGTGCTGCTCTCCTGGGACGACGCCGAGACCATGTTCCACGAGTTCGGCCACGCGCTGCACGGCCTGGCGGCCGACTCGACCTACCCGTCGCTGTCGGGCACGGCGGTGGCACGCGATTACGTGGAGCTCCCCTCCCAGATCAACGAGCAGTGGCTCGGCACGCCCGAAGTGCTGGGCCGCTTCGCCCTGCACCACAAGACGGGCAAGCCGATGCCGGCCGCCCTCATCGGCAGGATCGAAAAGGCGCGGACGTTCAACCAGGGCTTCATGACGGTCGAATTCCTGGCGAGCGCGCTCGTGGACATGAAGGTGCACACCCTGGCCGACCCGCGCGGCTTCGACCCCGACCGCTTCGAGCGGGAGACCCTGGCGGAGATCGGCATGCCGGGGGAGCTGCCGATGCGTCACCGCATGCCGCAGTTCTCCCACATCTTTTCGAGCGAGGGGTACGCGGCCGGGTACTACGCCTATCTCTGGGCGGACGCCCTGACGGCCGACGCCTGGGAAGCCTTTGCCGAGGGGGGGGGAGCCTGGGACCGCGAGGTGGCGCGCCGCTTCTACGACCAGGTGCTCAGCAAGGGGAACACGGTGGATCCGGAAATCGCCTACCGCTCCTTCCGCGGGCGCGACATGGACACCGACGCCCTGATGCGTGACCGGGGATTCCCGGTCCGCTGACCGGAAGGCCCGCGGGGGAGGCCGCCCGGCCGCTCCCGCGGGCTCTGCCGCCCGGCTAGCCGCTGACGAACGTCTTCTCCGAGATGACCTTGGCCTGGGTGAAGTGCATCAGGTAATCGCGGCCGCCCGCCTTGGAGTTCGTCCCGCTCATGTTGAAGCCGCCGAAGGGGTGGACGCCGACCATGGCCCCGGTGCACTTCCGGTTCAGGTAGAGGTTCCCCACGTGGCACTCCGCCTTGGCCCGCTCGAGGCGCCCCTGGTTGGTGCCGTAGACCGCCCCGGTCAGCCCGTATTCGCTGTCGTTGGCGATCGCCACCGCCTCATCGAAACTCCCCGCCCGGATGACGGCGAGCACCGGCCCGAAGATCTCCTCCCGGGCGATCGTGGCGGTGGGCTTGACGTCGATGATGACCGTCGGCTGCATGAAAAAGCCGTTGCCGTCCAGGGCGGAGCCGCCCGTGACCAGCTTCCCCTCCCGCTTCCCGGTCTCCACGTACTTGAGGATGCGGCCCAGGGCGCCCTCGTTGATAACGGGGCCCATGCCGCTCGCGGGATCGCTCGCCGGCCCCACCCGGATCCCGGCGGCCCGCTCGACGAGGCGTTCCACGAAATCGGCGTAGACCTTTTCGTGCAGGATCAGGCGCGAGCAGGCCGAGCATTTCTGCCCCTGGTACCCGAAGGCGCTGGAGACGACCCCTTCGAGCGCGTCGTCGAGGTCCGCGTCCTCGTCGACGATGATGTAGTCCTTCCCCCCCATCTCGGCGATGACGCGCTTGATCCAGATCTGGCCCGGACGCGGCCGCGCGGCCTCCTCTACGATGCGCAGCCCCGTTTCCTTCGAACCGGTGAAGGCCACGAAACGGGTGCGCGCGCATTTGACCAGTCCTTCGCCCGCCTCCCCGCCGCTGCCGGTGACGAAATTCACCACCCCCGGGGGGACCCCCGCTTCCTCCAGGATCTCCATCAGCAGGGCGGCCACGGCCGGGGCGTCCGAGGAGGGCTTCAGCACGACGGTGTTGCCGGCGACGAAGGCGGCGGCCGTCATTCCCAGGGCGATGGCGCAGGGGAAATTCCAGGGGGCGATGACGGCGCCGGCGCCGAGCGGGAGGTAACGGAGCTCGTTCGTCTCCCCCGGCAGCGGAACGAGCGGCTGCGGCTCGGCGTAGCGCAACGCTTCCCGGGCGTAGAATTCGCAGAAGTCGATGGCCTCGGCGGTGTCGGCGTCCGCCTCTCCCCAGGTCTTTCCCGCCTCGAGCATCATCCAGGCGTTCATTTCCAGGCGCCGCCCGCGCAGAAGCTCCGCGACGCGAAAGAGGAGGTCGGCCCTGTGCTCGGCCGAGAACCGGCTCCACTCCCCGAACGCCCGGGTCGCGGCGTCCACGGCCTCGGCCGCCCTCTCGGCGCTGGCCCCCTGGAAGGTCCCGATGATTTCGGACCTGTCGGCGGGGTTGATCGAGTTGAAACGCTTGCGCGACTGGACCCGCTTGCCGCCGATGATGAGGTCGTACTCCCGTCCCAGCCGCGACCGGACGAGCTGCAGCGCCTCGAGCTGGGCGGCGCGGTTGGCCTCCTGGCTGAAATCGGTCAGCTTCTCGTTCTTGAATTCGGTGTGCATGGCCACCCCCTTTGACTTCGTTACCGACAGTGTAGCAAATCCCGCCGTCCGGGGCACGGCTTTCGCCGCTTCGCGGGAAGGAGCGGCCGGACGCGCTCCGGGTGCCGGGGTTCAGGCGCCGGGGAGGAATTTCGGGGGGAGCGGCGGCCGGCCCATCGCGGCCGCGGCCTGCGCCATCGTCTGCAGGCCCGGGGTGACCATCTGCTTGGAGGTGCCGTGCGCGATCAGTTTCCCGTCCGCATCGGTGATCGTCGCCTCGGCCAGGCAGATATTCCGCCCGGCCTTGATCCGTTTCCCCTCCACGTACAGGAACCCGTCCCGGGCCTTGGCCAGGTTATGGACGCTGAGGTCGAGGGTGACGAGCCCCGCGTCCTCCTCGAGGTCGCAGTAGACGGCCAGGTAGGCGCCGGTGTCCACGAGCGAGGAATAGACCCCCCCGTGGATCATGCCGAACGGGTTGCGGTGCTTCTCCTCCAGCCCCACCCGGCTCCGGGAAAAACCGGGGCCGATGTCGAGGACCTCGATCGACAGCAGCCTGAAATAGGGGCCCGCGTTGGTCAGTTCGACCAGGGCGCGGATGTGTTCAGGGTTCAACCTCATGAGAGCGCTCCGGTGCATCGGCGGGCCTTCATTCCGCGCCCGTACATCAGAGATCGACCAGCGGGAAGGTTTCCGCGAAGACCAGGCGCCGGGCCCTGACGCTCCCGTCCTTGGGCCCGGCCGTGAGCTTTGCCCCCGCGGGGGTGCGGTTGTCCGCCAGGAAGGTCTCGTACTCGCGCACCACGACCCGGTGGTTGGCGAATTCGATCTTCTTGGGTATCTTGAGTTTTCCGCTCCAGAGGAAGTGGCCCGCCCCGGCCCCGGACACCCGTTGCGCTTTCAGCGTCACCGCGGTGTCGGGCACCTCGCTCCAGCCGAACTCGTCCGGCAGGGCGGCGTTGTGCGCCTCCAGGGCGATTTCGATCGTCCCCGGCCCGCTGGCCGCCGCGGCCTGGACGTAGGAGGCCCCGCCGACGGTGACGGTCATCTCCGAGGGTTTGTTGCCCTTGAAGGTCACCGACACGGTCCGGTCGGGCGCCAGCTGGATGAAATCGGCGGTGACGACCTTGGAGAGGTGCGCGCCGGGGACCGATACCGGCTGAAAGCGCGCCAGCGCCAGCCGCACGAAGGGGAAGTACGCGTCGTGCGGGTCGATTTCGATGTCGCAGTACCAGAGCCCCCGCTCCCCGTCGTAGGCCACCTTGTGCCCGACGGCCGTAAAAGAGAGATTCTCCTTGGGATCCGAGGGCTTGGGATAATCCGGGAACTCCGGGATCGTGAGTCCGCCGAGGACCTCCCCGGCCAGCGTGAAATCGGCCGGGCCGGGGTATTCCGCCTTGGGGATGGCTCCCGCGCGCCATAACGGGTCCATCCCCCAGAGGGTGACGTAGGGTTTATGCTCCTCGGGCACCGGCGGGAGCTTGAGCGCCGGCGGGAGCTCGAGCGCCGCCGTCGGCCGGACGTTCGCCGCGGGCCCGGACGCCCGGAGCGATCGGCCGTCGGCGCGGGGCTGCATCTTGCCTTGCGCCGCGGGGGGCTCGTAGGTCTCGATCGGGCGCTCGGTCGGCACTCCGGGGATCGAGGTCAGGATGACGGCCAGCTGCTCCCCGTCGCCGGAGGAAAACCAGGGGCGCTCGAGATAGACCCTCAGCCCGCCCCCTTTGCGCAGGCTCGAAAACTTTTCCTTCTCCCGCTTGCGCTCCCAGCCGAAAGCGGGCACGACATAGAGCACGCCCGGCATCATCGGCGGGGCGGTGTTGGGCACGTCGACGGTGATCGGAAGGCTCCGGCGCACCAGGCGCTCGATGTCCGCGGCCGTCTCCCCGGGCATCTGATCGCGGAATCGGGTCGTCGCGGTGAGGGTATAGGTCACGCGCCGGTATTTCGTGTCCCCGAATTCCTGGCGATGGAGCGCCGGGTCGCCGAGCGCAAACGAGGTCATGCCGCGCGCCAGGGGCTGCTCCAGCACATGGGCCGAGCCGTCGAGGGTTTTCCACCCCTGCTCCGCGACATTGTCGACCGGTTCCTTCCACGCGGCGTCGAGGTCGACCTTCTGGCTGCTCGAGCCGTGGACATCCAGCACGGCGTCGAACACCGCGTGCGACTCCCCCAGCTTCCGGTCGACCGCAAACTTTTTCGCCCCCGGGCGGCCGAGCGGCTGCTGGGTGGCGTGCGTCAGCACGACCGTCCGGTACGGGGTCAGCATCCAGTGCGAACCGCCCAGCGCCAGTTCGCGGAGCCTCGACAGCTGGATCTGCGGCAGCTGAAACACGGGCTTCACCAGCTCCGCCGCCGGGGATTTCGCCTTCTGCAGCTTCGCACCCCGGGGCTGCGGCCGCGGGGCACCGGCCGGACCGGCCGGATCGGGCGCAACCGCGGGCTGCGATGCGGCCGCCGCGCGCATGTGAACTCCCGGCGGCACCACCAGCAGCGGCCCGGTCGCCGGCGGCGCCTGGAGGATCTTCGGCGGGATGGCGAGCTCGGGTTTTTCCAGCCAGCGGTAGAGCCCGGCATTCGGAAGCTGGGCTTCCGGGAACCAGCAGCTCAGGCGCAGGACGGCCACCTCCGCCTTCTTCAGCCAGACCGTCAGCACGCGCGCGCCCTCGTCCCAGAAGGCCGGGCGGTCCCCCTCGGCCAGCCGGATGCGGAACGGGCTCCACTCCGGCCAATCGCCGCTGAAGGGGATGCGCATCGGTTGGCCGGCCGGGATTCCCGGCAGGCCGCGCACGACCACTCCGCGGGCCCACGGGTCGGGAAAATAGGGGAGTTCGAGCTCTTCGGCGGGTTCGATCTCCCCGAGGTGTCCCGGGTCCTTCCGAACGATCAGCCCGTAGAGGTCCCTGCGCAGTCCCCCCTCCGCCGCGTCGAACATCCCGTGAACCTCGGCGCCCAGCTCGGACGTCTTCGGCGGCGCCACGTGCCGCTCGGCGGTTTCGTCGGCAGCGACGGTGTCCCTGGAAATGCCGTCGTTGAAGCTGCGGATGACCACGGCATCGACGGTCTCGCCCCGCTTCGGGGCGGCGCGCGGCACCACCACGGGGGCCCCGACCGGATCGAAGCGCCGGTAGAACGCCGGCGCCTGCGGCGGCGCCGGAATGGCCTTGGCCGCGTCGGGCGATTCGGGCCCGACGCTGTTCCCCGCCAGGTCCACCGCCCGGGCCCTCAGCCGGTACCGGCCGCCGAAGCGGAGACGGGGCAGCGATCCCGGCGCGGGCTTGAACCGGGTCTCGAGCCTGAAGGCCGTCGCCGCCCGGCTTTCGATGTCGGCCGCCCGGTCGTCCTCGTCGATCGTCCTTCCCGGCCTGGGCGCCACCAGGCTCCATCCGTCCCACCCGAAGATCGTCTCATGGACGAACAGGTCTTCCGACGACCCGTCGGTCGATTCGGTGACCGCATCCGAGACGAATCCTTCGTCCTCGAGCGTCTCGGTGCGGTCGGCGCGCAGGAAATGGTAGGAGCCCACCCTTTTGCAGAGGGAGTACCAGCGCCGGGAGGCTTCGTCCCAGACATCCACCCGGTAGCCCTGAACGATGTCTTCGGCGTAAAAGGTCGTGTCGCGCCTGCGGGTGATCGCCTCGTGGTGTTCCACCCCCCGCTCCAGGGCCTCGGCGAGAGCGACCGCGTTCCCCATGCGGGCCACGGCCAGGCCGCTCGAACGCAGCGCCGGCAGATCGCCGGTGGTCTGGTCCTCGGCCTGGTCGGCCAGTTCGGCCGCCTTGAGGGCCGCGCCGTCGACGTCGATTTCCACGAGATCGAACTTCTCGCTGTCGGACAGGTCGAGAAACCCGTCCACGATCTCGGGCCTGGCCGACCGGGAAGCGGCGGCAAAGACCCCCTTGCCCGCATTCAGGACGCACCGGGTCCACGGCGTACGGTCGTCGTTCCGGCCGACGGGGAGAACGCGGGCCGAAAACCCGGAGGAGCGCCTGCCCGACGGCAGCGCGATCTCGAAGTCGACGGCCAGGCCGAGCAGCCGCATCAGGGCCGGATAATTGGTCAGGGAGGCCAGCGCCTGGTGAAAGTCGAGTTCGGGGGGCTTGGGGGGCACGCGCGGGAAGACGGGTTTCCCGCCTTTGGAATCGGGGACGGCCCGGTTGCGCGGCCGGTGGTAGAGCCGCAGGAGGTAGAAATCCTGCGCCGGGGAAGGCCGATCCGAAACCGGCATGGCCTTGACCTTCCGGCCGGCGAGGGCCGAGCGGACGGACCGGGACAGGGTCTGTTCGTCGGTCCCGACCTTCACGCCGTCGACGAAACGCGGGCTGGTCACGGGCTTGAGCCGGATCTGCGCCAGCGCCTCGCTGCGGAAGACGCGCTCGATCCCGGGGGGCTCCTCGGGGGATTCGGCCGCCATGCCGATGTACTGCTGGGCGATGAACGACTGGACATGCCTGACCGGAAAAGAGAGGACCGGGCGCCGGCTCATGTCCGCAAACCGGAAGGGAAAAACGGGCGCATCGGGCTGGAAAATGGCCTGCCAGAGCTCGGGATCGGGATCGGGGCTCGTCCGCACCGCCCGCACGGGGGCCGATTTGTCGAACTGGACCTCGAAATCGAGCGCCTTCACGGTTCCGGCCCAGTCCAGGATCTCCGGAAACAGCCCCAGATGGGGCTTCGAATCCGGCTCCCCGGGCAGACGGATGGAGACCGCGGCCGAGAACTTCAGCTTACCGTCCCCGATGCCGTCCGGCAAAAAAGCCCACACGATTTCCGGTATAGCCATCGCTGCTCTCCTTTGGGTGCTCTCAGGCGAACGCTTCGCAGTAATCGAGCCAGTGCCCCTCGTCCATGATGTCCGCGAAGAGCGGCGGGGGCGAATGCCGGAACGAACGCTCGACCCGGAGCGTGACCTTGGTGCTGAAGAAGAGGACCTTGACCTTGACGGTCAGGGACGCCTCCCCCCAGACGCGGTTCGAGGCCTCCTCGTAGGTCAGCCCCAGGTAGAACTCGGCCGAGATGCTGATGAGGCCGAGAACCCTCAGGCATCCGCGGCAACGGACGTACCCCGATATCGTGACGTCCCCCTCCTCGTACTTGAAGTAGATGCCGGCCATGAGGGAGACACCGCCGCTGGCGACGCCGAGGTTCATCGAGAAGGACCCGCCGAACTCGAGCGACCCTTCGATGAGCTTGATGCGGTCGGGCAGAAGCTCGATGGCGAAAAACCCGCCGCCGCCGAACATGGCCACCGTCAACAGGAAGGGGTTGGAACGTTCGTTGAAGGCAAAACGAAACAGGAGCGGGTCCCCCGTGAAGGGGAGGGTGACCACGGCCGAAAAATCGATGTTCTGCAAGGAGAAGACGCCGAAGCCGACATCGGGAATGTTGAAGGTGTAGCCGAGCCGGGCGCGCTCGGCGTCCACGTCGACGATGGGCTGGCCAAAACCGTCGTCGTCCATGCCCGGCAGCTGGATCCGGTCGAGCAGGTCCTTGACGAAATTGAGCGGACCGGCGAATTCGATCGCCGCGATCGCCGGATTGAAGACGGGCTTCTGCCCCTTTTTCGCGGTGAACGCAAACTTCGAGAATTTAATCCGGATCAGGGTGACCAGGGGCTTGACCAGGTCGAGGGTGAAGTCCCTGAGCTCTCCCCTGATTTCGAAGGCAGGGTCCTTGCCGCTGAGGTAGGCGATCGACCGGGCATCGATCGTGAGTGCGGCCGGGCTGCCGTTGCGTTCGGCGACGAAGGCACCGGAGCTGCGCAGCTGCGGCTTCCAGTTCATCAGGGTGTGCATCTCGACGGGAGACCCGGAGGCGTCGTTGCGGATTTCGGTCTTGATCGAGAGGGCCTCGTCCGGCCGGCTCAGGAAATCGGGGACCGCCTTGACGATGTCCCTGAGCAGGATGCCGCCCAGGAGACTGGCCTTGTCGTTAAAAAATTTGGCAGGATCGAAGCGCCCGCCGCTGACATCGGCGAGTGCGGTTTCCGCCGCGGCCATGGCGTCGCCCCCGCCGGAAGGAAGCCCGCCGACCGGCCCCAGGGCGCGCGACAGCCCGATGACGGAAAAGCTCGGGGTGGCCACCCCGCCCGACCTGTCCCCCTTCCCGGCGCCGAAATCGAGGCCGGGGGCCGCCGGAATCGCCGCGAAAACCTCGCCCCGGTTTGACCCGCCCAGTCCGTTCTGGAGGTAGGTCTTCGGGTACCGGATCTCCGTGGCGCCGAATCGGACCAGGGACTTCAGGGCCGGGATGAAGACCGACGCCCCGTCCATGGCCGGGAAGAACAGGGGCTGTCCCGCCCTTTTCCAGTCGTCGCTCTTGACCTGGCCAAGCGGCGGCCTGGCCCTGAAGGTGATGTTCTGCACCTCCAGCTCGGTGTCGCCCGGCTTCTGCGGGGGGGCGAAGGCCACCTTGCGGCCCTTGAAGGAAGGACGGCGCCGGAACCGGTTGGCATCCTGGTTATAGGCCTCGACCACATCCTCCATCTTGTCCGGTTGGAAGGCGTAGTTGGCGTCCACGAATGCCATGGGGGTGGTGAACTCGACGCGGTTGCCCGCCCGGTCGGCGCCGATGCAGTGAAAGAGGAAGTCCCGCTTCTGAACATAGGGCCAGAATGCCGATTGATGGGCGCCGTCGAGCAGGTCGCTGTCCTCGGGCCGGTCGAGGGGGGGCGTCATCCGGGTGGTCAGGCGCACCGAGCGGAAGGGGAGTTCGCGCCCCTCGTGGGGCTGAAACGGGGCCGGGAAGACCTTCTCGGCCTCGCGTACGACGATATACATCCGCTGGAAGAGGTAGGCGATCCGCCGGTCGTCGTCCCCCCGGTGAAATTTGCGCTCGGTGATCTTGACGAGCGAGGCGGCATGGCCGAAGGGCATCATAAAGCCCTGGTAGACGACCTTGACGTAGTGGTCGCGCCCGAGCGTGGCCCGGTGGTCCCACTGCTGCACCGCAAGGGGGGTGTCGGACCAGGTCCCCGTGGAGTCGAGCCAGCCGCCGAGGGGCGACAGCATCAGGCGGTCCACCTCCACCGGTTTCGGCTGCCAGCGGGAACCTTTATGGTTCATGGCGTAGTTGCTGGTGAGGTGGACGATCTCGTGACGGTCCTGGCGGTCGAGCGACATCCGGAACGGGTGGCCGTTGTCGTGCCCCGGCCCGTCGGACGGCTTCCCGGCGTTGCAGTCGGGAGACCAGACGGCGCGGACGGCCAGGTAGGGGCTGCCGGAATCGACGATGGCGCCGTCCGCATCGGGCGCCGCCAGCCGCGTGTGCCAGAGCTCGGTGCGGCCGTTATGGGTGACGGCCCCGACCGAGTGGGCCCAGAGGTTGTAGGCGTTGGGGGAAAGCAGGAGGCGGTAGGGGAGCTCGATCGCCGTCTGATGCGCCGCCGGCGGCGCGATTTTCAGAATGGCCGTGTTGACCGGAAACCCGAGTCCATCCCGGCGGACCCGGTAAAGGTCCCGCGCGGAAGCGCCGCCGGGAAGGATCGCCGGCGCGTAGGGCGCCGGTCCGCCGGGGGCCGGGGTCTGGGGTTTCCGCTTTCCCTGGCCCGCCGCCTGCGCGAAGGCCGCGGGCACCGACGGGGGAAGGGCGACGGGAACCAGGCTCGGGTCCAGGCTTTCCCACGAGAGGAGCGCCTCCAGCGTCAGCGGGATCTCGGCCACCTCCTTCGGGACCAGAAAGGCCAGGCGCGTGGCGCCCGCGAGCCGCGAACCCACCGGGGGGTCCTTGGGATCGTCGGACCCGCCCGATTCCTTTTTGGGATCGTTCTTGTCGGGTTCGAAATGAGGCGTGGCCTCGAAAAAGGCCTGCTCGGCGATATGCTGCGGGGGAAAGTGAACGATGAGGTAGGCCGGGTCGCCGTCCATCCGGACGAGCTTCGGCGGCGTGCCGGGCTGCATGGCGAGATTGAGGCATTCGATCTCGAGCGTCAGCAGGTCGTCGGGGCGCAGGACCGATAACCTGGGGTTCCGCACCAGTAGCTGCGCCTTCTTCAAATCGGCCTGGGGCCGGAGGCCCGGGGAGATCTTCGGCTGAACCTTCTTCCGGTTCTGCGCGAGTTCGAATCCCTCGTCCCCGTGGACGACGGGGATGAGCCCCGCCACCCCCGCGATGCAGAGAAAGCGGCGCCGCGTGAGCGGCTGCGCCCGATCCTCCCGCAAGGCGTCCGTCCGCCTGCCCCGAACCTCGTCCCGGTCCTTCCCGCGCCCGTCTTCGCCCATGGTTCGCCCCTGGTGCCTGGATGCCGATGAAATGCTCGGGCAGGGCGTCTTCGGCACCTGCCGGAAATGCAAAGATGATCTGTTTTTCGCAGCCGCCGATAGAAGAGCCGCCGGTTCGGGGCCCGGGGGAGTATATCGGACAAATCCGGGCGAAACAACAGACCGGATTCGAAGGAAAGCCGATCCATCCGGGTCGGCCCTTTCCTCCGCCCCCCGCCGGGATCGCCTGGTGGAGAGTCAGGGTTTTCGCCGCCGGTCATTTCCCCGCACCGGGGCCCCGGTCGCCCGGCGTCGGCAGCGCGGGGGACGGGGCCGGCCGCGGGGGACCGTCTCCTCCCGGGGCTGCCGGGGCGGGGACCGGCGCGGAGGCGCGCTCGGCCTCCTTTCCGGCCGCGACCAGCTGCCGGATCTCCCCGAGGAGCGCGGCCGCAAGGGAGACCATGAGGGGCCCGAGGAGGATGCCGAGAAGGCCGAAGGCGAAGGTGCCGCCGATGGCGGCCAGGGCCACCAGCATCGGGTGCTGCTTTTCGCGCGCCCCGACCACGACGGAACGGATCACGTTGTCGGCCGAACCGACCACGACCAGGCCCCAGAAGGCCAGGAGCGCGCCCTGCCACCAGGCGCCCATGGCCAAAAAGCCGATGGCGACGGGGGCCCAGACCAGCAGGGCGCCGACGACGGGGACGATCGAGGCCAGCCCCCCCAGGGCGCCCCAGAGCACGGGGGAGCGGACCCCCACGAACCAGAACCCCAGAATGAGCAGGGCCCCCTGCCCCGCCGCCACGGCCAGCATCCCGTTGACGTTGGCGATGACGGAATCGTGGATGGTCCGCTGGATGTTGCCCGCCGTGCGGGAGTCGAGCGGGGTCATCCCCGCCAGGCGCGCCACCATCTCCTTCCCGTACCGGAGCAGGAAATAGAGGAAGAGGGTCACCAGCAGCCCGGTGAACAGGAGGCCGGTCACCTCGTTGATGGCGATCCCGATGTTGCTGACGAGGTAGCCGCTCACCCGCTTCATCGCTGCCAGCACCTCGGCGTGGATGGCGTCCTTGTCGATGGGGAGCCGGCTTGCCACGGCCTCGATCATGCGGTCGGCCGAGGCGGCGGCCAGGGCGGGCCACCCCCCCTCCTCGAGCGTACTCTGGCCGAACTCGTGGTAGAGGGCGGTCAGCCGGCTGGTGACGGTGAACCCCGCGGCGCCGAGCACGGCCCCGAGCAGGAGCACCGTCCCCAGCGTGGTCAGCAGGGCGGCAGGGCCGGGCCGGCCTCCCAGGCGCCGCGCGAGCCGCTCCTGCGCCGGGTGCGCCATGATGGCGATCACGCTGGCCACGATGAAGGCGGTGAAAAAGGGGAGCGCGATCATCACGAGAACGGGGAGCGCCGCCAGGAGCAACACGATGAGAAAGATCAGCGAGCGCCGCTGGGGCGGCCATTCCGGTTGCGTCATATCCCCTCCCCACCGGGCGCCCGCCCGGTCGGAAAAACCCGCCGGCCGCGCGCCGACTTGACCCGGATCAAGGAATCGCCCGCGCTTTCCCCCTATCCTGGATGGCGACGGGGCCTCGCGGGTCCGGCCGCCCGGTTGCCGGCTCAGAGTATGCGGAAAGGGAAATGGACTTCAATCAAAAACAACGGTCGCCCGGCATCGCCCGCACCCGCACGCTGGTGCAGGCGGGCTTCGGCCTGTTCTGCCTCTGGGCGGGGTACCGCTTTTACGGTTTCTACCTCTGGGCCCTGGAGCGGTCGGACACCTACGTGCCCCGCCCCCCCTCGGTGGAGGCCTTCCTCCCGATCAGCGCCCTGCTCGCGCTCAAGCGCCTGCTCCTGACCGGGCTCTGGGACCGGGTCCACCCCGCCGGGCTGACGATCTTCATCGCGGCCCTCGTCGTAGCCTGGGCCCTGCGCAAGGGGTTCTGCGGCTGGATCTGCCCCGCCGGCCTGGTTTCGAACCTGCTCGAGAAGGCGGGGCGCCCGATCGCCCTCCCCCCGCTCCCCCGGTGGGTGGAATACCCGCTCCTCAGCCTGAAATATCTCCTCCTCGCCTTTTTCGCCTGGGTCATCCTCGTCGGGATGGACCTCGGTGCGATCGACGCCTTCCTCCGCTCCCCCTACAACCTGGCGGCGGACGCCAAGATGCTCCAGTTCTTCCTCCCCCCCTCGGCGCTCACGGCCGGGGTGCTCGGCTTCCTGGTCCTGGTGTCGCTCGTGATCCGGAATTTCTGGTGCCGATTCCTCTGCCCCTACGGGGCGCTCCTGGGGCTCCTCGCGCTGATCGGCCCGCTGCGGGTCCGGAGGGATCCGGCCGCCTGCATCGACTGCGGCCGGTGCGACCGGGTCTGCCCGGGCTCGATCCGGGTGTCGCGCTCCCGGTCGGTGCGCCGCCCCGAGTGCGTCGGGTGCATGGAGTGCGTCGAAGCCTGCCCGCGCGAGGACTGTCTCACCTTCGCGGCCGGGAGGCGCGCCCTCCCCGTCCGCGCCTTCCCCCTGGCGGTGGTCGGGCTCTTTCTCCTCTTCTACCTGGGCGCGGTCCTGACCGGACGGTGGGAAACCACCATCCCGCCGGAGATGTTCCAGCCGCTGTACCGGTCGGCCGGGGAGCTCGCGCACCCCTGACGGGCTACGGCCGGATATCGAAGAGGCGCTCCGCCGGGGCGGAGAAATACTCGGCGATCTTCTCGTTGAGCGCGCGGTGCACTTCGGGCGCGTACTTCGGGTCCTTCATCGTCTTCTGGAAGAGGGGCTCGAAGGTCTCGTGCGGGTTCAGGTGCATGTGAAGGGTCACGCTCTTCCCCGTCGGCTTGTCGGTGAAGACCGTCTTTTTCTCCGCCTCGGGGAGGAGGGTGAGGTCCCCCTGCTGGCGGAAGGCGCCGAACTCGCCGCGCGCCCCGGTGATGTAGGCCAGGGCCATCGCCTGGCAGCAGTGGTGCGACGTCTTCACCCGGATCCCCTGCCGCACCGGGAGCCGCTCGCCGTACAGGGCGCGGAAGGCCTCCTGGGCCATGCGGAAGGCGAAGGCGGCGCCGCCGGCGCAGTAGCCGTGGACCTTGAGGACCTCGGCGAAGGTGATCTCGACCGTCTCGTCGGGGGTGATGCCGAAGAGGGCCGAATTGGGGGACCGCATCCGGATCGCGGCGTGCGGGATACCCACCCGGCCCGCGGCCTTCCAGGCGGGGTTATCGGCGGCCCACAGGCCGCACGAGCAGCCGGCGGCGGCCGCGGCGGCCAGGAAACGCCTGCGGCCGGGGAAACGGAGGAGATCGGCGTGCGAATTCGGGTCGTTCATGGGGCGGGCTCCTGTGTCTTTCGGGTCTTTTCCCGATAAATAGCTTTACGCAACACGGCATTCATCCTATTTATAAAGCATTTCGGGGGAAACGAAAATGGCTGCGTTGACGGTCGAAGGGTTTCACACCATCCTCCTCTGCCGCCGGTGGGAAGAGTGCGTCGCCTTCTACCGGGATCTCTTCGGCTTCAGGACCGTGGACTCCGGCCCCGGCTTCGTCGAAGTCGAGGTCGCGCCGGGATCGCACATCGGCCTGGTCCGGAGCAGGAGAGGAGGCTCCCCCGAAGGGGGCGATTTCGCGCTGGCCCTGACCTTCCGCGTCCCCGACCTCGAAAAGGCGCGCGAGTTCCTCGCGGCGCGCGCCCCGGGGGTGGGGGACATCATCGACCACCCCTGGGGCGCGCGCCTGTTCAGGATGCAGGACCCCGAGGGAAGACCCCTGGAGATCTGGACCCGGCAGTAACGACAGGGACCTCCCGCTTCCTACAGCCTGATTCCCAGCCGCTCCCAGACCGACTCCCCCTCGGCGATCTTCTTCGCCTTCAGGTGCCGGTAGGTTCTCAGCAGGAACCAGGCGAGCGGGAGGACGCCGAAGACGATGATGACGGTGTCGGGCACGATCCGCAGCACTCCCAGCACCCCGACCAGCGGGCGCTCGAAGAAGCCCACCTCGCGCGCCACCCAGAGCCCCTCCCTGTAGCTTGTCCAGACCTGGGCGATGCCGACCGGGAAGAGGGTGCCGAGCGTCATGGTCAGCAGCCCGGCGTTCAGGCCCCAGAAGGACAGCTTGAGGAGACGGTCGTTCCAGTGTCTCCGTTCGACCAGGCCGCGCCAGGAGAAGAGGAGGAGCGCCACCGAGAGCATGCCGTAGACGCCGAACAGGGCCCCGTGCGCGTGGTTGACCGTCAGGTAGGTCCCGTGCTCGTAGTAGTTGACCAGCGGGAGGTTGATCAGGAAGCCGAAGACGCCGGCCCCGAGGAAGTTCCAGAAAGAGCTGGCGATGAGAAAATACATCGGCCACTTGTAGGGGAACTCCCGCCCCTCCTTCCGGATCGATTTGTACTCCATCAGCCCCCGGACCACCAGGCCGAAAAGCGGCACCGGCTCCATCGAGGAGAAGACCGAGCCGACGGCGAGCCAGAGCGACGGCCCCCCGAACCAGAAGTAGTGGTGGGCGGTCCCCAGGATGCCGCTCAGGAATACGATGGCGGCGGTGAAATAGGCCACCCTGAGCGCGCCCCTGGCCGAGACCAGGTTCATGGCGACCAGGAGGACCGAGATGACGGCCACCCCGAAGAACTCGAAGATGCTCTCCACCCAGATGTGGACCACGAACCAGCGCCAGTAGTCGGCCACCGTCAGGTGAGTCCCCCGGGCGAAGAAGAGGCCGAAGGCGAAGAAGACGACCACGAGGATGGCGCTCAGCACGTAAAAATGGACCAGCCGGCGGAAATCGGGATCCTGGATGCGCTGGGTGCGGTCGGACACGGCGCGGTAGACGATGACGAGCCACCCCACCAGCCCGACCAGAAGGAGGATCTGCCAGAACCTGCCGAGCTCCAGGTATTCCCACCCCTGGTGCCCGAACCAGAACCACCCCTCGCCGAACAGCCCGTTGATCCCGAGCACCTGCCCCACCAGGCTCCCGACGGCTACGAGGAGGACCGCCCCGAACAGGATCTCGACCAGCAGGCGCTGCCTGCGGGGTTCGCGTCCCCCGATGATGGGGGCCAGGTAGATCGAGGAGGCGATCCAGGTGGTGGCGATCCAGAAGATGGCCAGCTGCAGGTGCCAGGACTTGGCCCAGCTGTAGGGGATCAGGCTCCCCACGATCGGGATGTAGAAGCTCCCCGGGTGGACCGTGTAGTGGGCCAGCAGCCCGCCGAAGCTCGTCTGGACCAAAAAGAGGAGGATGACGACGAGAAAGAACTTGGCCGCCGCCAGCTGGCTCGGCGTCAGCGGCATGTCGATGAGCTTGTCGGCGAGCGGCACCCCCTTCGGCTCGCCGTACCAGAGCCCGTCGCGGTGGACCCAGAAGATGAAGAGCCCCAGGGTGACGAACAGGGAGATGATGCCGGCCAGGGTCCAGACATAGGTCTCCGTGGTGGCGACGTTGCCGACCTCCGGCTCGTGGGGCCAGTTGTTGGTGTAGCTGTAGTCGGAGCCGGGGCGGGCGGCCGAGGCGACCCACGCGGTCCAGAAGAAGAAGCGTCCCAGCTGCCTTCGCTCTTCCGCCGTCGGGACCGTCCCCGGCAGGAAGCCGTAGCCGGTGTCGCCGTCCCGGAAGGTGCGTTCCCAGAACTCGAGGCTCTCGGCGAGCGCCGCCTCCTGGGCCGGCTCCAGCCGGAGGGTGTCCGCGTCCGCGTCATGGGCGTTGGCCTTCATCATCCGGCGCGTCCGGATGTCGACGAGGTCCTTTTCCTCCCCGGCAAGCTCCGCGTAGGGGCGCCCGTAGGCCCCGAGCGCCAGTTCCTCCCTCACCCTGGCGCCGGCGCGGTGCAGGGTGACGGCCGAAAACTCCATCCCCCGCTGCGACCCGTGCCCCCAGACGCTCCCGTGGTCCATCAGCCCGTAGCGCTGGAAGACGTCCTGCCCGGCGAGGATGTCGGCCTTCGTGAAAAGCACCTCTCCGTCAGGGCCGAGAACCCGCCCAGGGTAGGGGGGCGCCTCGCGGTTGGCGAAAAACCCGCCCAGGAGCAAACCGCCCAGGGCAATGACAAAACAGACTATCGCCGCTCTTTTGAGTGTCTCCGTTGACATCGTTTGTCTCCTTGTCCTTCGGGGATGAACATCCGGCCAATGCGTCGATGGTGTCGCGAAAAAAAACCGGTGAATGGCCACCAAGCTACCCGAAAGGGAGAGGATTTGCAAGCGTGAGGAAAGGGGAGACGCCCCCGAAGGGACGCCCCCGGCAGGTTACGCCGGTCTGCGGGCGCGGATAAAGGCGCCGGCAAACCGCCCCTCCGCCCCGGCGATGACGGCTTCGGGGTCGAGACCGCTTTCGGCCATCAGGTCGCGGATATCCCCGGCTTCGTAAATGCGCGTCGGCTCGATCTCCACCCCCTCGAACCCGGCGGCCTCGAGTTTCGTGCGATATTCGTCCCGCTCGAGGGCCCCGGCGATGCAGCCGGCCCAGAGCTCCATGTTCTTCCGGATCGGCTCCGGCACGCTCCCGAGCACGACCACGTCGGAAACGGCGAAGCGCCCCCCCGGCTTCAGGACGCGAAAGGCCTCGCGGAGCACCCGGTCCTTGTCCCCCGAGAGGTTGATCACGCAGTTGGAAATGACGACGTCGACCGAGCCGTCCGGGAGCGGGATGTCCTCGATCTCACCCTTGAGGAACTCGACGTTGGCCACCCCCGCCTTGCGCTGGTTCTCCCGCGCCAGTTCCAGCATCTCGTCGGTCATGTCGAGGCCGTAGGCCTTCCCTTCCGGCCCCACCCGCCTGGCCGAGAGAAGGACGTCGATCCCCCCTCCCGAACCGAGATCGAGCACGGTCTCGCCCGGTTTCAGTTCGGCCAGGGCGGTGGGGTTGCCGCACCCGAGCGAGGCCAGCAAGGCGGCTTCGGGCAGCCCCGCGGTCTCCCCCGCCCCGTACAGTTCGCGCGTGATCGGGTCCGCGCCCCCGGGGGAGCCGCAACAGCCCGACGATGCGCAGCAGCCGCGCGCGCCCGATTTTGCCCGCGCGGCGGCCTTCCCGTACCTGTCCTTCACGATTTCCTTGATATCGATGATGTTCACTGACGTATCCTCCATTTCACTCTTCCCGCCCCCGGCCACCGGCGCTTCCCGCCCCGCACTCCCCCGGGCAGCAGCCCGCGAGCATGCGGGCCGCGAGGGAGACCGATTCGACCAGCGTCTCGTGCTTTTCCGCAGGAAGGCCGTGCAGCATTTCCGCGCAGAGGTCGCTCCAGGCGGCTTGAATGCGGTCGAGGGCGGCGCGCCCCTTTCCTGTCAGGGCGATCAGGACCGCCCGCCGGTCGCGAGGCGCGGGGGTCCGCGCCGCGAGCCCCTCCCGGACCAGGCCTTCCACGGTCCGGCTGAGGGTGCTGGCATCGAGCCCCAGGCGCGCGGCCAGCTCCTTCAGGGTCAGCCCCCCCGCATCGCCGATCTCCGCGATCGCGTGGCACTGGGCGACGGTGACGCCGCAGCAGAGCGCCTCGCTCCGGGTCCGGGCCCGCACGGCGCGCTCGATCTCCCGCAGCCCGGCGCGGAACCTTTCCACCCTGGCCTCCATCCCCGCTTCCACCATTGCCCTCTTCCCTCCTGCTCCTTTTTAGTTGCTATACACAATTATTGTATTTCAAATCTAAATTGTCAAGTTTCCTGATCCCGTTGTTTTTTTCATACTTCCCCAAGGCTCTGGTAGGCAATTCTACCCAGCCCGGAATGGGTATTCTTTCCTATTGATCCGGGGGCGCCATATTATTGAATATACTTTCAGTATCAATATTTTTGCATCCCATTGTTTAAAAGATACTAAGGAGGAGATAATGGCGGCCGAACTAAAATTTGAGAAGGTCAACGGCATCGATCTTCACACTCTCGGAGGTACGATCGACGCCATCCGGAAGGATCCCGAACTGGGCAAATGCCGCTTCCGGGCCCGCAATCAATGGAAGGGGGACACCCTCAACCGCTCCGAGGTCACCGACTTCTACGGGGCGAAATCGGTGCAGAAGCACAAACAGGCGTTCGAGATGCACGCGGACGAGCCCCCGATCCTGGCGGGGGGCGACCGGGCGCCCAACCCGGTCGAACACCTGCTGCATGCCCTGGCCAGCTGCGTGACGACGTCGCTGGTCGCCCACGCGGCGGTGAAGGGGATTCAGATCAAGGAGCTGGAATCGGAACTGGAGGGGGAGATCGACCTGAACGGGTTCCTGGGCCTCGACCCCGACGTGCCCAAGGGCTACACCGACATCCGGATGAAGTTCAAGGTCAAGACCGACCACGAAAACCTGAAAATGCTCGAGCGCCTGGCCCGCTTTTCGCCCGTGTACAACACCCTCATCCACGGAGCCAGGGTCGATATCGCCATCGAACCCAAGTAGAGAATGATGGGGACAGTGGTGACTGTCCCCTATTCCTTGATGAGGAGCAGGGTGGTGGGGTCGAGCGCCACCTGGATCGGGCTGACGTCGGGGTTGTCGTGGTCCTTGAGCAGCCGCAGCTTGATCTGCGCGTCCTCCGGCTCCAGCGCGAGGATCACGTCGATGGTGTCCTCCAGGCGCGCCAGCGGCTCGGGAATCCCCCGCGCGTTTCGCTCCGAATCGCGGTGGATGACGGCCGACATCCAGAGTTCGCCGCCGATCTCGCCGGCGATCGAGCGCAGTTGGCCCATTTCCTCCGGCGTCGCCCGCTCGAAGTCGAAGCCGTCCAGGATCAGCGCGGCGGGGAAGAAATTCATCTGCTCGCCGATCCGCGCGACGGTTTCCCTCAGCCGGGCGACGGAGAAGCTGGAGCCGACGAAGGTGTGGATGTTGCGGAAGCGCTCCATCTCCATCCGCTCCGTGTCGACGTCCTCGAGCCCCGCGCTCCTGGCCAGTTCGAGGAAGATCTCGCCGTAGAACCCCCTGATCTTGTCGATCCCGTCGTCGAGCGCCACGTGCAGCACCCGGCGCCCGCGCATCAGGTCGTCGAGCGCGATCCCGACCAGCACCGCCGTCTTGCCCACGCCGTGCCGGGCGGCCACCACCCCGATGTTGCCACGGCCGAGGCCGCCGTGAATCGACTTCTCCAGAAGCCTCAGCGGGCTCCGTTCGTTCAGGTCTTTCCGATGCATGGCTCGTCCCTCCCGGGCTACTCTTCTTCCTTGTCCAAGTTGGTGCCGTACTTCTTGATCAGTTCCTTGGAGACCTCGGCCGGGACCGGAACGTACCGGCTGAACTCCATGGTGAACTCCGCCTTCCCCTGGCTCGAGGACCTGAGGTCGGTGGAATACCCGAACATCTCCGAAAGGGGCACGTCGGCGTCCACCCGGGCGAACCCTTCCGATTCGGTGGTCCCGACGATGATGCCGCGGCGCTGCATGATGGTGCGGACGAAGTTGCCCTGGAACTCCACCGGGCCCTCCACGCTCACCTTCATGAGCGGCTCCAGGATGTGGGGGCGGGCGCGGTGGTAGAACTCCCGGAAGGCCCCCCGGGCCGCCGCCTGGAAAGCGTTGTCGGAAGAGTCCACCGAGTGGGCCGCCCCGTCGTTGACGACCACCCGCAGCCCCGTCACCGGGAAGCCGATCAGCCGCCCCTTCTTCAACATGGAGCGGAACCCCTTCTCCACCGAGGAAATGAACTCGCGCGGGATCGCGCCGCCGACGATCTCGTCGACGAACTCGAACTCGCCCGACTCCAGCGGCTCGACAAACCCCCCGACGCGCCCGTACTGCCCGGAGCCCCCCGTCTGCTTCTTGTGGGTGTAGTCGAAATCGACCCTCCGGCTGATCGCCTCGCGGTAGGCCACCTGCGGCGCCCCGGTCTCCACCTCGGCGCCGTACTCGCGCTTCATCCGCTCCACGTAGACGTCCAGGTGGAGTTCCCCCATCCCGGAGATGATGGTCTCCCCCGACTCCTCGTCCATGTGGGTCTTGAAGGTCGGGTCCTCCTTGGTGAAGCGGTTGAGCGCCTTCGCCATGTTCCCCGCCATCTTCCGGTCCCTGGGGGCGACGGTGAGGTGGATGACCGGGTCGGGCACGTGCATCGAGGTCATGGCGTAATTCACCTTGTCCGAGGTGAAGGTGTCGCCCGAGGCGCAGTCGATGCCGAACAGCGCCACGATGTCCCCGCCGTGCGACTCGGTGATCTCCTCCATTTCATTGGAGTGCATCCGCACCAGCCGGCCGACGCGCACATCCTTGCCGGTGCGCCGGTTGACGATGGTGTCCCCCCGCTTGAGCGTCCCCTGGTAGATCCGGATGTAGGTCAGCTGCCCGAAGCGGGTCTCCTCGAGCTTGAACGCCAGCGCCACCAGCGGGGAATCGGGGTCGGAATTGAGGACCACCTTGTCCTCGTCCTTCGCGAGGTCGAGGGCCTCGTTGACGACCTCGGTCGGGTCGGGCAGGTACTCGGTGACCGCGTCGAGCAGCGGCTGGATGGCCGTGTTCTTGTAGGCCGACCCCATGAACACGGGGGTCAGCTGCAGGGAGAGCGTCCCCCGCCGCGCCGCCTCGTGGATCATCTCCGGGGTGGCCCGCTCCTCGAGGGCCGCCTCGAGCAGCTCGTCGGAAAACATCGAGAGCGCGTCGAGCATCTCCTGGCGCTTTTCCTCCGCCTGGCCCAGCAACGCCGCGGGGATCTCCTCGATCCGGCGCTCCTCTCCGCCGGGACCGTCGAAGTAGTGGGCCTTCATGTGGACCAGGTCCACCACCCCCTCGAACTTGGCCTCGAGCCCGATCGGTATCTGCATCATGACGGCGTTGTGCTTGAGCTTCTCGCGCAGGTGCTCGACCACGCGGAAGGGGTTGGCCCCCGACCGGTCGAGCTTGTTGATGAAGGCCAGGCGCGGCACGTTGTAGCGCCGCATCTGCCGGTCGACCGTCAGGGACTGGGACTGCACCCCCGCCACCCCGCAGAGCACCAGCACGGCCCCGTCGAGCACCCTGAGGGAGCGCTCCACCTCGATGGTGAAATCGACGTGCCCCGGGGTGTCGATGAGGTTGATGAAATGCCCCGCCCACTCGCAGTAGGTGGCGGCCGAGGCGATGGTGATCCCGCGCTCGCGCTCGAGGTCCATCGAATCCATCACGGCGCCCACGCCGTCCTTCCCCCTCACGTCGTGCATCACGCGGATGCGCTGGGTATAGAAAAGGATGCGTTCCGTCAAAGTGGTCTTGCCGGAATCGATATGTGCGCTGATTCCGATGTTTCTTACGCGTTTCAGGTCCCTGATCAAGTCCTTAACCTCTTTCCTTATTATTACAAATCGAGCAGCAAATAGTACCAGATATGTCAAGCGCCCACCCGGGCCGGCTTTGGGAGGGGGCCCCCCTTACCGCAGCTTGGGGCGGATCCCGTGGCGGATGTCCATTGGCGTCCTTTAGGCGCTCGGTCACCCCGATCCTGCACGACCGGGTGCGACATTTACAGTCTCCCTGACTCCCCCGCCGCCGCGGACCCTCCCGGACCGGGGCGACCCCGCAAAATTTCCAGCCGATCCCACGCCCGGATAATTGCCACTAGGCCATCATGATCATATAATTAACTAAGTTTTGAAATTGAATTGCCTGTTCTAGTGGCAATTCCTGCCCTTCCTCTTCACCTTGCCCGGGGTTTTCCCGGAAGGAGTACCTTATGGAAGCCATCTGGGGATTGATATCAGGGATTTTCTGGCTGGCGGTCTTCGCGGGCGTCATCGCCCTCGTGATCTTCCTGACCACCTACAACAAGCTCCGCCGACTCTCGGAGGAGGTGCAGAAGCGGTACTCCAACCTGGGCGCCTCCTATAAGAAGATGGTGGATGTCCTGAACAAGCTGGGGGACGCCGTCAAGCGCTTCGAAGGGTACGAGGGGCTGGTGGTGACCCAGGTCTCCCAGGACTACACCGCGGCCACCCTCAACACGGCCTACCACCAGTCGGGCGCCATCATGGCCTCCCTGCAGAACGCCGCGCAGCGCTTTCCCGACCTGAAGGCCGACGCCCAGTACCAGAAACAGATGGACGCCATCGCCGGGTGCCACGTCGACATCGAGACGCGAACCCGGGAGTACAACGACGCGGTGAGCGACTACCGCCGGGTGCGCCTATCCTTCCCCACCGTCCTCTACGCCGGCCTGATCGGCTACCCGAAGGGGGAATACATCCGTTTCGAGGGGGCGGACGTATCGGGCATCGGCCCGGTCGGTTCCTTCGCCGCCGACGACGAACGGCTGGAGCGCCTGATCTCGGCCGCGGGGACCAGGGTCGCGGGAGCCACCCGCTCGCTGGCCGGCCACGCCGGGGAGGCGGGAAAGGTCCTGGCGGGCCAGGCGGCGCACGCGGGCAAGGCCCTCGCCGAAAAAATCAGGGAGAACGCCACGACCAAGTACTTCTACCTCGTCCCCGGCGCGGTGCCGAAGGGCCCGGCAACCCTGGAGGAGATCCGCTCCCTGGTGTCCCGGGGCATGATCCCCCAAGACACCCTGCTGGCCGAAGCCGGGCGCGAGGACTGGGCCCCCATCCCGCCGGTCGAACCAGCAGGGCCGGCTTCCATCCGGTCAGCGTAAGGCGGACCGGACGAAGTCGGCCAGGACCCGTTCGGCCTCGCGGGAGAAGGGTTTGGCGGGATCGACGTAATCCTCGGGCAGCCGGGGCTCCCCCTCGATCTCCTTGAAGACGTGGTTCACGTTCGGGAGCCCGGCGAAGCGGATGGCGGCGTTCCCCCCCTTTTGGAAGCTGTCGGCCAGGAGCCGGGCGTCCCCGCAGCTCATCTGGGCATCCTTCTCCCCGCACAGGACCAGGACCGGGAGGGCCGGCGGGAGGCCGGACGCGAGGGCGCGCGGGTCGTGCCGGTGCGCCGTCTGGAGGAATTTCAGGTTCTGCCCGAGAAAGAGCGAGGCGAACTGCGGGCTGATCTTCTCCGGGACCGTGGCGTCGCGGCTCACCCGCGCGATGAGCCGGTCGATCTCCGCCATCCCCTCGTCCGCCTGGGCCTGCGTGTACGCCCCCATCCTGACCGCCGCGGCGTACTGCCCGGCCGCCTGCTCCCGGATGAGGGTCATGTAGGGTTTGGCGCCGGGCATGGCGAGCGCGAGGGCGGCGGGGGGCTGCCCCCCCTTCATCCGGTCGGCGGCCACCAGGGCGATCAGCGCCCCCTCGCTGTGCCCCAGAAAGCCGATGCGCGCCGGGTCGATCCCGGGGCGGCCCGCCAGGTATTCGCGGGCATCGAGGGCGAGGGCGACATAATCATCGAATTCGATGCTTTCCACCGCCTGCGCGTGGCTCCCCAGGGGGGTCTTGCCGACACCGAACTTGTCGTAGCGCAGGGAGGCCACCCCGGCTTCGGCCAGGATCCGGGCGAGGTGCCGGTGCGACTCGGTCCTCCCCGGGAGCATCCGGCTGTTGCCGTCCCGGTCGGTGGGCCCGCTCCCGGAGATCAACACCATGGCCGGCGCCCTCCCCGACCCGCCCCGCGGGAGCCGCAGCGTGCCGTAGACGGCATTGCCCCCGCTCGAGAACGTGACCTCCTCCTCTCCGGTCTCGAGCTCCGTCTCGACCGGCGCCGGGGGGAGCTGCAGCCCGGCCACGCGCCCGTCGTCCCGCAGGGTCACGACGACTATCTGCGTCCCCTTCTCGAACCGGAGGGTGAGGACTACCGAGGTGAATTCCCGCACCTTCCGGACCTCCCGGGATGCTTCCCCCTCATAAGCCCCCTTCGAGGACAGGATCGATTTCCAGACTCCCTCGAGTTGCGGGAGCGCCACCGCCTTCCGCATCGCCTCGTCGAAGCGGTCATAGGCCGCCCCCGCGTCCCCTGCGTTGAGCGCGGCCACCACCTCCCGCGCGATCCCCAGCGCCCGCTCGTCGGTGAGCTCCTCGACCCCCTTCTGGGCCGAGGCCGAAAGCGCGCAAAACATCATCATCGCGGCGACCCGCACGGCGAGTTTCATGTCGCTCTCCCCGAAAATGATTGGAAACTTGATGACGTGAGAATTCTACACCCGCAAAACACCGGAACGTACCAGGATGTACTCGGCACCGCTTCGGCAACTATCCGCCCTGTGCTATGATTGCAGAACTGGAGTGGATCCGATGAAAGCATATACGGCGATCGTAGAGAAATGCCCTCAGACGGGACTTTATGTCGGATATGTTCCCGGATTCCCAGGCGCTCACAGCCAGGGAGAAACCCTCGACGAACTCCGCCTCAATCTCCGGGAAGTCCTGGAGCTGCTCCTGGAGGATGGAGATCCGGTCCTGGAAACAGAATTTATCGGAATTCAGACCATCCAGGTTGCATGATGGTGAAAGCCCCGGTTTTGCGACCGAAGGAGCTTGCCGCCATTCTCGAGAGACTGGGCTTCAGAGAGGATCGGCAACGCGGGTCTCACAAGCATTACCGGCATGCCGACGGCCGGGGCACGACCATCCCGTTTCATCCGGGCCGCGATATATCCCCCATCCTGCTGAAACAGATCGCCAAAGAAATCGGCTTGACCGTTGATGAATTGACCCGCGATCGTCAGTCGCCGAAAAAGGGGTAAGGAAATCTCACTGCCTCCTCCATCCTTACAGCCGTCCAAGGCGCGCGGGAAGGCAGGTCTGCGTCCTCCCCGGCCGGGCGCCCGGCCGGGGAGGGTGCGGGATCAGGCTTACTTTTTCGGCGCCGGTTTGGCCGCCTTTTTGGGCGCCGGTCTGGCCGCCTTTTTCGGTGCCGCCTTGGCGGCGGCCTTGGGCGCGGCCTTGGCCTTCGGCGCCTTGTTGTTCTTGGCGATGTACTTCACCTCCTGGATCGCGATCCGCTTTTTCGGGCGGACGCTCGCATCCGGGGTGACCCGCGCGTCGATGAAGAGGAAGGGCTTGCCCACGCGCTTGATCTCGAGCGGGCAGTGCATGACGTTCTTGGGGATGAAGATGTAGCAGGGATAGTTGATCTTGACCACCTTGTCCCCCAGCAGGATCTCCACGTCGGCGTCGAAGTCGGCGAAGTTGCGGCTGTCTCCGATGAGGTAGACCCACTGGTCGAAGTTGTGCTTGTGGCTCGGGAAGCCCAGGGTGTCGGGCTTGGTGATGCGGGCAAATCCCATCGCCAGGACCGAGTCGGGGATGTCCAGGGGGCCGAGACCCGTGACCATCGGTTCCTTGATCGTGTCGTGGATCGACTTCCAGGGTTTGAGTTCGACCACGTTCGGTTTCCGTACCTTGTTCTTCAGCTTAAGCATGCCAGCCATAAGGGCCTCCTTTGATGTGCCGCGCAGCGCAGAGCGCAACTTCGTACGATGTCCAATGCGTCCCATTCTATATCAGCCCGCGGCCGACCCCGGCAAAAATAAAGCGCCAAAATGAAGCGCTTGCGCGGCGCAAATTGGTTACAATGGCCTCAACTTCGACAGACGAACCCGATGCAGTGAACCCGAGCCGGCCCGGAACGACTTCCGAACCCGACCCGTTCCGCAACGAGGGAGGCCCTTGCAATGACCCAGCCCAAGCCCCGCGGCGACGCCGCCGCACACTATGCCGAAAGGGACCGGAGGGTGAGCGACGCCATCGCGCTCGAGGTGCCCGACCGGGTGCCGTTTCAGCTCTTCGCCGGCTACTTCTCGGGCACCTACTGCGGCGTCCCCTTCTCCTCCGCCTACTACGACGCCGCCGCCTGGCGCGCGGCCAACGTCCGGACCATCACCGAGCTCGGGCCCGACATCTACTGGGCGCAGACGGCCATGCTCTCCGGGAAGGCGATGGAGATCCTCGGCCCCCTCGGGATGCGGTGGCCCGGCGGCGGCGTCGCCCCGAACCTGAGCCACCAGATGATCGAACTGGAGCCGATGAAGCAGGAGGAGTACGACCTCTTCCTCCGCGACCCGTCCGATTTCATGGCCCGCGTCTACCTCCCGCGCGCTTTCCGCTCCGCCGGACCCATGGGGCATCTTCCCCCCATGCGGTCCGTCATCGGCCCCTGGGGGCTGGCCGGGCTGCTGGCGCAGTCGGTGCGGCCCGGGATGGCGGAGATGCTGGAGCGCTTCGCCGCCGCCGCCCGGCTGCAGGCCGAGTGGCAGGCGTCCGACCTCGATTTCGACGAGAAGATGGGGGAGCTCGGCTTCCCCGTCTACAACAGCTCCCGGATGATGGCCGCCTCCCCTTTCGACACGGTCTCCGACTTCCTCCGCGGGATGCGGGGGACGATGCTCGACATGTACCGCGTCCCCGACAAGCTGCTCGAGGTCTGCGACCTCTACTGCCGGCAGAACCTGGAGATGATCGCGGCCAACCCCGCCCCGGCCGACGGCAACCGGCGGGTGTTCATGGCCCTGCACCGCGGTTCCGACGGCTTCATGTCGCTCGCCCAGTTCGAGAAGTTCTACTGGCCGTCGCTCAGGAAGGTCCTCCTGGCCCTGGTCGATGCCGGGTGGACCCCCTGCCCCTTCTTCGAGGGGACCTGGGACCGGCGCCTGGAGTACCTGCTCGAGCTGCCGCGCGGAAAGGTGCTGTGCCATTTCTCGCAGACCGACGCGCAGCGGGCCAAGGCGGTCCTGGGGGGCCACCTCTGCATCATGATCGACGTCCCCGGCTTCCTCCTGAAGGCCGGTTCGGTCCCCGAAGTCGAGGAGCACTGCCGCAAGCTCATCCAGACCTGCGGCAGGGACGGCGGCTTCATCCTGACGGCCACCTGCATCGACGAGGCGAACCCGAAAAACGTGAAGGCGATGATCGACACCGCCCGGACCTTCGGGCGGTACGACTGACCCTCCTTTGCGCCGGACCGGGACGGGATCTTATATAGAGATCAACGAGCCCGGGAAACCCGTCCGCCCCGGGCAGGGAGGGAACAAGCCATGTCCATAACCTGGAAGAAGAACGTCGACGCGGCCCTCGAGGAGGCGCGCACGGAGGGGCGACCGCTCCTGCTCGATTTCAGCGCGGCCCCCGCTTGAGGAGGGTGCGCCCGGCTGGAAGCCGAGGTCTACCCCGACGAGCGCGTCAGGAGATTCATCAAGGACCATTTCATCGCGGTCAAGATCCACATCGGCGAGCAGCCCGAACTCTTCGGGCGCTTCGGAGCGCGCTGGACGCCGACGGTGCAGATCCTCGACCCCGAGGGGAACCGGCGCCACCAGGTCGAGGGCTTCCTGCCGCCCGAGGATTTCCTCGGACAGCTCAAGCTCGGCCTGGCCCACGCGGCCTTCGCCCGGGAGGACTGGAAGGAGGCCGTGAAGCGGTTCGAAGACATCCTCGACGCGCACCCCGGTTCCGACGCCGCCCCCGAGGCCCTCTACTGGCGCGGCGTCACCCGCTACAAGGCGAGCGGCGACGCCGCCGACCTCATGGAGACGGGCGCGGCCTTCAAGACCCGCTACGTCAACACCACCTGGGCGAAGAAGGCGTCGGTCTGGGGGTAGGTCAGAGGAGATAGCCCCCTTCGCCCAGGGCGATCTCCCGGGGGTTCTGCTCGAAGCGGTACCCCGCCGCATAGACGTCCGTGTGCCGGAGGATCCGCTCCCGGCCGAGGCCGGTGTAGGTGTAAAAAACGACGAAGCGCGGGCCGCCGCCGTCCCGCCACACGGTGGGGAGCCACTCGAGCGGTTCCTCTTCCCGCCACTGCCACGCCTGCCCGGCGATGTCCCTGCCGTCGGTGATCACCTCCTGCGGGAACCAGGTACAGCCCTGCCGGAGCGTGCCCATCTCCCCGAGTTCCCGGATGAAGATCGACGCCTGGAAATAGGCCAGGACCGAGCCGTCCCCCTCGAGGAAGCGGCCGATATCGGCGCTCGCCCATTCCGGGAGCGGATCCCGCCCGAAATCGAACCCTTCCTCGGGCGGCTCGGGCAGTTCCTCGTCGGCCGGGATCGCAAAGACGAACCCGTTGCCGTTCACGCCGTCGAAGAAATGGTAGGACGACAGCCGGAACCCCTCCCGCAGGCGCAGGCGCGGAAAGGCCTCGAGCAGCGCCTGGGGGTCGTAGGCGTCCACCGTCCACCCGGCGCGGAGCGGCTCGAATCCCCGGTCGATGGCGCGCGAGATCCGCCGCGCCCGGCGCATCACCCTCCCGACCATCTTAGCGCGCACGACCAGCTCGAGCTCCATTCCCGTCCCCCCCTGTCATCCATGCCCGCCCGATCGGATTGTCACATGATACGACATAATGGCGACCATGAATAACACCGCCTTTACTCCCGGGACACCTTCCGGTGGTTCCGCACCAGGAGGGCGATTGCGCGCGAGCGCTTCTTTCGCGCCCGCTGCACGCTCTCCCGGGTCGCGCCCAGTTCCTGCCGCAACTTCCCGTAATTGAGCAGTCGCTCCGCGCTCACCTCCCCCCGCTCGAGCGCGGCGCGGACCGCGCACCCCGGCTCCCCCCGGTGGCCGCAGTCGCCATAGCGGCACCCCCGGGCCAGCCGCGCGATGTCGTCAAACGCGTCCGCGATGTCCTCCTCGCTCCCCCAGAGCTGCACCTCGCGCAGCCCCGGGCTGTCGAACACCCACGCGCCGCCGCCGGTGAGAAACCCGCGCGTGGACGTCGTCGTCGCGCGCCCCCGCCCGTCCGACTGCCGGACCGCGCCCGTGCGCGCCACCTCTTCGCCCGCCAGGTGATTGACCAGGGTCGACTTGCCCACCCCGGAGGAACCGGTCAGGAGGCAGCTGTTCCCCGGGCGCAGCCAGGCGCCGAGATCGGCCACCCCGTACCCGCTCCGCACCGAGATCGCGTGCACCGCCACCCCCTTCAGTTCGTATTCCGTCCGGGCGACAAACCCGACCGGGTCGGGGCAGAGGTCGGCCTTGGTCAGGACCACCACCGGCCGCACGCCCCCCCGGCGCGCCTGCACCAGGTAGCGGTCGAGCCGCTTCCGGTTGTAGTCGCGGTCGAGCCCGAGGAGGATGAGGGCGAAATCGATGTTGGCCGCCAGCACCTGCTCCCGCACCTCCCTGCCCGCCGCCTGGCGTGAAAAGAACGAGCGGCGCCCGAGCATCCCCCGGACCACGGCCGTCGTCTGGGCGGTATCGAGCGCGACCCAGTCCCCCGCCACCACCGGCTCCGCCGCCCGGATCCCCCCCGCCGGGTACGCCGTCCGGGCGCCCGCCGCCGTCCACACCCGGAACACATTCCGGCCGGCTTCGAGCACCCGCCCCGGCTCGAGCCCCGCCGCCGCAAACGGCGCGAATTCCTTCCCCCTCGCCTCGTCCCAGGCGCCCAGAAAAGCGCCTTCAAAAACCTCTGCAGATCGATCCATCTCGAGCCTCTCATGATTCCCCGGACCGGCCGGGCACACTGATGATTTATGAACGTAATCGGGAGTCGGGGCGGAGCACGGCCCGGGCGCGGAACCACCCGCCGGGACGTCGCTCCTGGACTAGAGAACCGAGGCTTGCAGAGTCTGTTTCATAAGCACGACGCCATGATAGCCCGTCCGGCGGCGAAGTCAATACCGGTATCATTTACTAGGCTGCCTGCGTGGGGGTACAATCGGCCCGCGATGGACGACCGCACGATCCGTTACTACGACGACAACGCCGAAGAGGTCTTCGCCCTCTACGAATCCGCCGCCGGCGGGGTGCGGCAATACTTCCGGCTCGCCTTCCCGACCGGGGCCGAGGTCCTCGACATCGGTTCCGGCTCGGGGCGCGACCTCGGCATCCTCGCCGCCGAGGAGTACGCCGCCTACGGCGCCGAGCCGAGCGCCGCGCTGCGGTCCCTCTGCCTGTCGCACCACCCGGAGACGGAGGGGCGCGTCTATTCCGCCGCCCTCCCGGAGCTTTCGGCGCACATTCACAAAAAATTCGACGGCGTCCTCTGCTCCGCCGTGCTGCAGCACCTGCCGGCGGAGCGGCAGTTCGACGCCGCCTTCGACATCCGCAGCCTCCTGAAACCGGGAGGCCGGCTCCTCCTCTCCTTCCCGGGGCAGCGCCCCGGCATCGGGGAAAACGGCCGCGACGACAAGGGGCGCCTCTACACCCCCCTGGTCCCGGAGGCGGTGGAGCTCCTCTTCGAGCGCCTCGGCTTTCACCTCCTCGGCCGCTGGGACAACGAGGACGGCCTCGGCCGGCCCATCCGCTGGACCACCCTCCTCTTCTCGCTGCGCTCGGACCAGGCGCTGCGCCCCATCGACCGGATCGAGGGGATCCTGAACCGCGACCGGAAGACGGCGACATACAAACTCGCCCTCTTCCGCGCCCTGTGCGACATCGCGCTGACGCGCTTCGCCCTCGCCTCCTGGCGCCCCGACGGCAGCGTCGGAGTCCCGGTCGACGAAATCGTCGAGCGCTGGATCTATTATTACTGGCCCCTGATGGACAACCCCGAAGGCTTCATCCCCCAGATCCGCGGGGAAAAGCCGGGGAGCGCCAAACCGATCGCCTTCCGCCGCGACCTGGGCCGGCTGATCGATTCCTTCAGCCTCTCCGGCGGCCTCGACGCCTTCGCCACGGCCCTCGGGAACGACGCCCTCAGCCCTCAACAGCGGACGATCCTCGAACGGCTGCAGAGGATCCTATGCCGGACCATCATCAATGGTCCTGTGCGGCACGCAGGCCACTTTATGGATGGAAACACGAACTTTTTCGTCTACGACCGCCAGAGCCAGCAAGTGTTTTTCGACGCCGACATCTGGCGGGAGCTGTGCCTGTCGGGGCACTGGATCCAGGACGCGCTCCTGCTCCGCTGGAGCGAGCTGACCGCCGATATCTCCGGGGGAACCATCAGCCGAAGCCACGTCATCGACCGCCTCCTCCGAATCCCCACCTTCAGCCGCAACGTCGATGAAGCCAAAAACATCTACCGGGACATGGCGGGGAAGCAATGCGTATGGACGGGCGAGAGGCTCTACGGGAGATACGAGGTGGACCACGTCCTCCCCTTCTCCCTCTGGCGTAACAACGACCTCTGGAACCTCCTCCCCGCCGCCGCGGCAATCAACCGCGCCAAGGCCGACCGCCTCCCCACCAACTCCCTGCTCAGGAAGCGGAAAGGCGTCATCCTGGAGTACTGGGATCTCCTGCACCGGGCCAACCCGCCCCGGTTCGAAAGGGAAACCGGCCGCTTCACCGCCGCCCGCACTTTCGATCTGTCTAGGGTTTTCGCCGGAATGATGGAAGCGGTGGAGGTCACCGCCCTGCAGCGCGGCATCGACCGCTGGGAGCCGTAGACCGCCGACTACCCCGCCTTGCGGAAAAGCTCGTAGCGCTCCTCCAGAAAATCCTCGCGCGGCTTCAAGAGCGCGGAATTCGGAACTACGCTGAGCTTCTTGTTGTGCCACCCTTGAAGGCCATGAATGAGGAGGGGACCGTCCGACTCCTCAAGGATATCGCGCCGGATCTCGATTACCAGATCGGGCCGGATTCCCAGAATCTGGGAATCGAACGCCGCGTGGTGCAGTTTGCAGAGCGAAATCCCATTAGACACCCAGGGCTCTCCCCGGGGATTCCGGTCGGGCAGGATGTGCGCCGCTTCCAGAAGCTCCGCGTGTCGCAGCCTGCATATGGAACAGGACTGCCGGTAGGCCTGAAGCACCCGGATACGGAAGCTTTGTTGATGCAGGCGCCGCTGGGTGGCAACGGTGATATAGGAGCGAACGGCGGTTTCGTCCCCGAACGAGAACTCCCTTGGGTTGGCATCCACCCGCTTCTCTGCAACCACCACCGAAAAGGTAAGGGAGCCGGGGTCATCGCCCACAATGTACACCGGCCATACGGCCTCGTATTGCCCCGGGGCGTGGCCATAGAAATAGATCAGCGGAACCTGCCTCTGCATGGCCAGGCGGAGTCCCACGTTGTCCCGGTGGTTGGGATCGGTCCCGCGGTATTTGTAGCGGATCAGCCCATCCGTACCGATTTCATCCTCGTAGGGACGGGGCTTTCCCTCTTCGATCGGAACAGTTTTAATGCTGAGCGGGATCTCCGGCAGGATGGCCGGCTTGAAAATGCCGGGCGGACCCAAAAACCGAACCCCCCGACCCTCAAATTCGAACCCCGCACTGAGACTCGTCAGCGGCAAAATGTCGCCATATTGCATCCGGAGGATTTCAAGATGCGCAAAGGCCTTTAGCCGGATTCGGGTATCCAGATCATCCATGTCTAATTCCCGATCAATTTGAATCATCATAGGCAACTCGATGTCAAATGCAAGGGAAAGCGTAATCGCAGTTGAGAAAAATGCAAGAAACTATGTGCAAAAGATAATCTGCTCGGCAGGGGATCCGATAAGGTCGGCACCGCCCATTCGGGCATCGGTCGTTCCGGGAGTGACCTCGGATGTCATAACAGCGGTCTACGTTGATGTGCATGATTTGAGCCTTAGTGGACCCCGTTTGGTGCAACGGAGGCGGGGCCTACAGGCATGAAACCGGAAACGGTGCAAAGCAATACACAAAAGGAGAGATATGAAAAAGACCATCATGTTGCTGTTCGCCCTGGCCTCCTTGGCGCCAGCATTTGCGGAAGACAGGATCCTTGAGCGAAATGCGAAAATCTACATCGAGGAGATGGAAAATGATCTCGATGGATTCATTCGCGCGGAAATGGTCAAAAAGAAGGTCCCCCTCCAGGTCCTGTTGAGTCCCGAGGGTGCCGATTACATCATGACGGGAAACTTGGTTATTCAGGAAAAGCGATCATGGCACGAGGGCTGGCTATCGGGAGAAAAGGATCACAACATCGCCAACGTGATGGTGGTGGACCCGAAATCAAATACGATGTTATGGGCCTCGGAGGCTGGAGACAGGAGCTTGTGGTGGGGTGCGATGAAACGGGGCGGACCTAGAAAGACCGCCGAGAGACTGACGACGAACCTGAAAAAAATCGTCAAAAAGAAATAGTCCGAATATCGTCTCACTTGCTGAGGGCGGGCCAGACACTATACGGCCCGCCCTCAATCCCAGCGCAATTGCCAATTCCTGCTACAATGCCGGCGGACCCTATCGGGGAGATCGCACCTCATGCGCAAATACCACGGCGGCCTGCTGTTGGCCGCACACGACCTGGACCGGTTCCTCGGGTGCGCGCACGCGACGGTGCTCGACCTCTGCGACCTGGAAGAACCGCTGCCGAAGGCCGAAGAGGACGGGCAGCTCGCGCTCCTGCGGGAGAAGGGGTTCGAGCACGAGCGGCGCTACCTGGAGGCGCTCAAGGGGGAGGGGCTCCGGGTGGTCCAAATCAAGGGCTCGGGCGCGCTCGGGGAGCGGGTGCGCGAGACGCGCGCGGCGATGGAGTCCGGGGCCGACATCGTATACCAGGGGGCGCTCTACTCGGGGAAGTGGCACGGCTACGCCGATTTCCTCCGCCTTGCGGGGCGCGACCGCGCCGGGCGGCCGCTGTACGAGGCGGTCGACACCAAGCTCGCGCGCCGCGCCACCCCGGCCCACATCATGCAGCTGTGCGTCTACACCGGGCTTCTGGCCGAGGCGCAGGGGACCGAGCCGCAATCCATGTACATCATCCTGGGGGACGGGCGGGAGGAGGCGTTCCGCTTTGCCGACTTCGCCGCCTACTACCGGATCGCGCGCCGCCGCTTCGAGACCTTCGTATCGGCGGCGCACCCGGAGTCGCGCCCCGAGCCCTGCCGGGCGTGCGACAGCTGCCGCTGGCGCGAGCGGTGCGAGGCGCAGTGGGAGCGGGAGGACCACCTGAGCCTGGTCGCCAACATCCGGCGCACCCAGGTCGACAGGCTGCAATCGGCCGGCATCGGCACGGTGCGGGCGCTCGCCTCCCTTCCGGACGAAGCCCCCGTGGCCGGGATGGCGCCGGAGGCGCTCGAGCGCCTGCGGTCGCAGGCGCAGCTGCAGGTCACAAAGCGGGACAGCGGCGAAAACCGGGTCGAGCTGTTGCCTCTCGAGGAGGGGCGGGGGTTCGCGCGGATGCCGCGGCCCGACCCCGGGGACCTCTTCCTCGATTTCGAGGGGGACCCGCTCTACCCGGACGGGCTCGAGTACCTCATGGGGGTCTATTTCGTGGAGGAGGGGAAGGGTATTTTCAGGCCCTTCTGGGCCCACGACCACGAGGAGGAGCGGGCGGCGTTCGAGCGGCTGAGCGATTTTTTCACCCGGCATCTCCAGGACCACCCCGGGGCGCATATCTATCATTACAACCACTACGAGGAAACGGCGCTCAAGCGCCTGGCATCGGGCTACGGGACGCGCGAGGACTCTGTCGACCGGCTCCTGCGCGGCCGGAAGCTCGTCGACCTGTACAAGGTGGTCAGGGAAGGGGTGCGGGTGTCCGAGCCGCGCTACTCGCTCAAGAACCTGGAAGCGTTTTACATGGAGGGGCGCGCCGGCGAGGTGAAAACGGCCGGGGACAGCATCGTCGTGTACGAAAAGTGGCGCGCGACCGGTGATGCCCCCCTGCTTGCCGAAATCGCCGAATACAACGAGATCGACTGCCGCTCGACCGCGCTCCTGCGCGACTGGCTCCTCGGGCTGCGCCCCCCCGACGTTCCCTGGCCCGAAGCGGCGGAAGAGCCGGAGGAGGAGAAGGCCGCGGCGCGGGAGGAAGCCGAACTCCGGCGCTCGGAGTGCGAGCGTCGCCTGCTGGAGCGCGCCCCCGCGGCCGAAGTCCCGGCGCGCAACCTGACGGCCCAGCTGCTGGAGTTTCACCGGCGGGAGGCCAAGCCGCAGTGGTGGGCGATGTTCGACCGCCAGGGGCGTCGCGAAGAAGAGCTCGTCGAGGACGCGGAGTGCCTCGCCGGCCTGCGCCTTCATCCCCGGATCGCCCCGGTCCAGGAGAAGCGGTCGATCGTTTATACCTACACCTTCCCGCCGCAGGACACCAAGCTCCGCGCGGGGGACACGCCCCTGGACTCCGATCGGCTCGAGCCGGCAGGCACCATTCTCTCCGTCGACGAGGAGAGGCGTACCGTCCGGATCAAACGGGGGATGCAGAAGGGGGAGCTGCCGGAACGCCTTTCGCTGGTCCCGGCCGGCCCGATCGACCAGAGGGTGCTGCGCGACGCGGTTTACCGCCATGCCGAAGCCATGGTTTCCGACCCGGACCGCTACCGGGCGGTGCGGGCGCTGCTCATGCGCGAGCCGCCCCGGATCTCGGGGCATGCTCCCGGCGTCCCCGTCGTTCGGGACGCGGAAGAAACGCTCGCACAGGCTATCGATGCCGTCAGCCGGCTCGACGAAAGTTGTCTCTTCATCCAGGGCCCCCCGGGGTCGGGCAAGACCTACACTTCCTCCCACATCATCGTGGAGCTGCTGCGGCAGGGACGGCGGGTGGGGGTAGCGGCCAACTCCCACAAGGCGATTCACAACCTCCTGGCCGCGGTGGAACGCCGGGCGGTCGAGACCGGCTTCAGCTTCCGCGGGATCAAGAAGAGCACCGCAAACGAGGAGACCTGGTTTGGCGGGCGCTTCGTGGAGGATGTGACCGACAACGGCCGGGTCGACCCCGAAGCCGACCTGATCGCGGGGACCGCCTGGCTCTTCGCCCGCGAGGAGTTTGATCAAAAGCTTGATTTCCTTTTCGTGGACGAGGCGGGGCAGGTGTCGCTGGCCAATATGGTGGCGATGGGGCTCGCGGCCCGCAACCTCGTCCTGGTCGGGGACCAGATGCAACTGGCGCAGCCCATTCAGGGCGTGCACCCGGGGGAGTCGGGGCTCTCGGTCCTCGACTACCTCCTCGAGGGGGCGCCGACCATCCCCCCGGAACGCGGGATCTTCCTCGGCACCACCTGGCGCATGCACGACGAGGTGTGCCGCTTCATCTCGGAGGTGGTCTACGACGGGCGCCTCCACCCCGAGCCGGGCACCCGGAACCAGCGGGTGTTATTGGGCGCCGACGCCCACCCCGACCTGGCCCCGACCGGGATCCGCTTCGTCCCGGTCGAGCACCGGGGCTGCTCCCAGAAGAGCGAGGAGGAGGGGCGCGTCATCCGGGAGATTTACGGGAGCCTGCTTCTCGAGAGCTTCCGGGACCGCAACGGGAAGGAGCACCCCTTCGGGACGGAAAACATCCTGGTGGTCTCCCCCTACAACGTCCAGGTCAACCACCTCCGCTCGGTTCTCCCCGCGGGGGCGCGGGTCGGGACCGTGGACAAGTTCCAGGGGCAGGAGGCCGAGGTGGTCCTCGTCTCCATGGCGACCTCGGGGGCGGAGGACCTGCCGCGCGACATCGAATTCCTCTACAGCCGGAATCGGCTGAACGTGGCCCTTTCCCGCGCCCGCTCGCTGGCGCTCGTGGCCGCCAGCCCCCGTCTGCTCGAAATCCCCTGCGCCACGGTGGAGCAGATGCGGCTGGTCAACACCCTCTGCAGGGTGGCCGATGGGGGACATTTGTCCTTTTAAGAAGGACAATTTTGGGCTGATTTATCCTTTTCACAAGGACAAATAGCGCGGCCCTGGGTTTTACACCGTCTGCAGGAGCGCCCGCTTGACCAGCGTCTTGGCGATCTGGACCTTCCACCTGGTCGCCGCCAGCGGCCGCGCGTCCGCCACCGCCGCCTCGCCCGCCGCCGCGGCCAGCGCCTCGTCGATCTTCTTCCCCGCCACGACCGCCTCGGCCTTCACCGCCCGGTAGGGCTTCGGCGCCACCGCGTTCAGGGCGATCCGCGCCGCCCCGCCCCCCGTCATCACCGCGCAGTTGACGACCGGGAAGTCGATCGACTTGCGGATCGCGAACTTGAGAAACGCGCTCTTCGCCCCCGCGGGAGGCGCCGGAATCCAGATCTCCCGGATGATCTCCCCGGGCTCGAGCACCGTGTTGCCCGGCGTTTTCACGTCGAAGAAGTTCTCCGCCTCGATCGTCCGGCTGGTGGTCACCACCCGGGCGTTGAGCGCAATCAGGGCCGGTGCCGTGTCGCTCGGGTGCACGGCGATGCAGCTGCCCACCGCCCCGAAGATCGAGTGGTAGCGGTTGTCCCCCGACATGGCGAAACACTTCTCTCCCCCCTTGCGCTTGCAGTCGAAGCGGTTTTCCGGCTTGCGGAAATACCAGCAGCGGTGCAGCTGCGCCAGGTTCCCCCCGATCGTCCCCATCTCCCGGATGTGGGGGGAGGCCACGCGCGAGGCCGCCTGCGCCAGCGCCGTGTACTTCTCCTTGATGACGGGGTTCGCCGCGATATCGCCGAGACGGGTCGTGGCGCCGATCTTGAGCAGCCCCCCGTCTTCCTTGATGAAGTCGAGGCCGGGGACGGTCTTGAGGTTGATGACGGTCGCCGGATAGGTCCGCAGGATGTTGTCCTTGAGCGTCCCCACGAGATCGGTGCCCCCCGCGATCCCTTCCGTTTTGCCGTCGGCAAGAGCGGTCCGCGCTTCGTCGAGCGATGTTGCGTTCACATGGTTGAATGCTTTCACTTGCGCCTCCTTCAGGCCTTGCCCAGGGCTTTGAGAACTTTTTCCGGCGTCGCCGGGGATTCGACCCATTTGCCGATCGCGTTGTGGATGGCCATGATGACCAGGTGGGTGTTCGCCAGGGAATGGCTGATGCCGTTGGAGCCGTAGCAGGCGTTCCCCGCGCGGGTCTCGAGCAGGTCGAGGTCCACCCGCGGCATGTCGAGCATGCTCACTTTCTTGTACTCGATCATGTTGGTGCTCAGCTTCACCCCGGTGCCCGGGTCGTAGATGAATTCCTCCTGGATCTGGCAGCCGGCGCTATAGTCCATCACCTGGTCGATCTGGCTCTCGAGCGAGGTGCGGCGCATGATCTTGCCCGGGTCGGCCGCCACCCCGAAGCGGAGGATCTCCACCTGCCCGGTCTCGGTGTCGACCGCCACTTCACAGGTGGCCACGTTCATGGTGTCGAGCGCCTTCCCCCTCTGGCTCCAGAGAGCGTCGGGCGGCTTGCCGGAGAATGTGGCGAACAGGTTCGACCTCACCGCCTGCGCGAGCGGCAGCCCCTTGGTGGGGTCGGCCTTGACGATGACCTTGCCGTCCTGCATGTCCAGCTCTTCGGGCTTCAGCCCCTTGAAGGGGTTGGGCGCCTGCTTGCGGCCGAACCCGCCGAAGCCCCCCATCGCGGGGGGATTTTCGGCCTCCTCGACCGCCGCCTCCAGGATCAGCTTCTTCAGCTTGTTGGCGCACTCCTTCACCGCCCAGGAGGAGGCCGTCGTCCCGTCGCTCCCGCCCCCCCAGGGGCGGTAGGTCTCGTGGTGGTCGAGCGGGGTGCGGATCTCTTCGTACTTGAGCCCCAGCTCCTCGGCCACGACCATGGCGTTCGCCTCCATGATGTAGTTGCCGATGACGGGGCCCTTGGAAGCGAGGTAGACCTGGCCGCCGCGCAGCTCGAGCTTGGGGGAAAAGACCGTGCCGGAGTGGCGCGGGCACTGGTTGTAGCGGAAGCTCGCGCCGTGCAGCCGCCCGTCGGGGAGCTTTTTGGCCCCCGCCGCGTGCCACTGCCAGTTCATCAGCTTCTTCACCGCCGCGACGCAGGCTTCATAGCTGGGAACGGGATCGGGGTCGTCCTGGGAGGTGGGCCCGTGCAGGTTCAGGGTGGCGATCTCGATCGGGTCCTTCCCCAGCTTTTCGGCGATCAGGTAGAGCCCCACCATGAGCGAATCCCAGCTCATGGGGTTGTGCTGGCCGCTGACATACATCTTGCCGCGGTTGCTGTCGACCACCTCCATGTTCTGCTTGACGTTCTCGCAGCGGGTGGTGAAGTAGGGGCCGTAGGTCTGGTCCATGGTATTGCCGAAGTTGGAACTCCCCTGGACCCCGCCGTCGGCGATCGAAAAGTCGTCGATGGCCGTGATCAGGCCGTTGCTCTTGTACCCCACCTTCATGTGGATGTACCGGTCGCACAGGTTGAAGTCGTACATCCCGTAGCGGCTGTTGATGCAGCGCACCGGGCGCCCGGTCCGGCGCGAGAGCATCGGGGTGACCAGCTGCTGCTTGCGGATGCCCCAGTCGCAGTAGCGCCCCCCCACCATCATGCATTCCTGAAAAACCTTTTCCGGGGCGACGCGGTTCATCCCCGCGACCTGGTCGTGGCCCCAGGGGACCCCTTCGATCCTGAGGCTCCTGCCGTCGCCGTGGTAGGCGTCGTCGAACCACCAGGCCACCGTCCCGACCGGGTTGGGGATATGGCCGCAGAAGGCGGCGGTCTTCATGTCGAACTCGACGACGTGGTCCGCCTCGCGAAAGCCCTTCTCGACATCCCCGTCCAGGACGTTGGAATAGGCCACGTTCCCCTGCCTGGGGGGGTTGTTCCCTCCCCCGCCCATCATGAACCCTCCCCCCTTGGGGGCGGGCGGGGTCTCGCGGATGACGGGGGCGTCGGGCTTGCGCCCCTCGCGCAGGTCGACCACGTGCGGGAGCACCTCCCACTTCACCTCGAGCGCCGAGAGCGCCTCGTCGCACAGCTCCTCGCTTTCGGCCACCACGATGACGGCGACCTCGTCCCCGTCCTGGTCCGCGAAGTTGTCGAGGAAGGGGAGGGAGGGACCCATGAAGCCGCCGCTCGAACCGAGGCCCTTGATGTCCTCGTCCTCCCAGGTCACGATGTCCACGACGCCGGGGATCGCCCGCGCCTTGGCGGTGTCCACGCTCCTGACGACGGTGTTGGCGTAGGGGCTGCGCAGGAACTTCGCGTGGAGCATGTCGGGGACGACGTAATCGACGCCGTACTTGGTGATCCCGGAAGCGATGGCGCGCGACAGCCTGCCGGGGAGGTTGGGCTTGCCGACCACCCGGAAATGCTCCCTCTGTCCGTTGACTCCAACCAGGTCGGCCATGTTATGCATCTCCTTTCATGACGCCCGCCGCTTCCATGATGGCTGTCGGGTGGCGCGGGTAGGTGCCGCAGCAGCAGATGTTCCCCGCCAGCGCCTGCCGGCACTCTTCCGCCGTCGGCCGGGGGTTCTTGTCGAGCAGGTTCTTGGCCGAGACCACGAAACCGGGGGTGCAGTAACCGCACTGCATCGCGTCCCACTTGCAGTAGCTGTCCAGAAGCGGCTTGTACTTCGGGTCGGCCGCGATCCCCTCCACGGTCTCGATCTTCTTCCCCTCGCATTCCACCGCCAGCGTCGTGCAGGAGAGCACCGCCCGGCCGTCGATGATGACGGTGCAGGAGCCGCAGGCCCCCCGGTCGCACATCTGCTTCGCCCCCGTGAGGCCGAGCTTGTACTGCAGCGTGCGCTGCAGCGTCCAGTGCGGCTCGATCAGGACTTCGCACTCCTTCCCGTTCACCTGGAGTTTCGTCGTCACCGGCATCACCCGCCCGGGATGGGCCGAACCGAAGTGCCCCTGCAAAGCGGAGAAGGTGGCGAAATCGGCGCTGCAGATGGGGCAGCGGAAACTGGTCAGCGTGGTGGGAATCGCCGCCGAGGCCTTTGCCGGTTCCGTCGTCAGCGTCAGTCCGGCCCCCAGCGTGCCGCCGGTGACGACCACCCCCGCGCTCTTGAGGAAATTCCTGCGGTCGAGCCCCGCCTCTTTTCCCGTTCTCTCGTCAGCCATCGGTCCCCCTCCTTATCAGTTGCCCGAGTGTATCACGGAGAAAGGGGGACAGTCACCACTGTCCCCCCGCGAAATCCGCCGGTCAATTCTACAGCTTTGTCCCGCAGTTGCCGCAGAACCGGCTCTCCGGTTCCAGCCCGGCGCCGCAGGCGGGACACTTCTTCTTCAGCTGGCAGCCGCAGTCGGGACAATAGGCCAGCTGCGGCTCCACCCGGCTCCCGCACCCGGGGCAGGGGGAAAGCAGCGGCCGGCGCAGGATCAGGTAGAGGATGATCCCGATCAGGTTGGGGGTGAAGATGGCGATCAGGGTCCAGAGCCACTGGTTCATCCCCCTCCGCCCGGCATCCTGGTAGATGAAGAGCCAGATCCCGATGAGGGCGAAAAAAAACAGCGGCACCACGACGGCCATGAAAGAGAAGACCAGCAGCAGACGCGCGTCGATGCCCTGCGGCTGCGCGAACATGAACGATCGGGAAGCGAAAGCCCAGAACAGAAAGCCCAGGAGAAGGGCCACGGTCACCAGGTAGCCCGCGAGCAGTCCCTTGACCGGGATCCTGCTTTCATTCAATGAGTGGTTCATCGTGTCACCTCGCAAAAATGGATAAAGTCCCGCTGCGCCAGCGCCATGGCCGTCAGCGCCGTGCCCGCCGTCCCCACGAGCACGAGCGCCCCGAAGCCCGCCCCGTAGGCGATCGCCGCCGACTCCGTCCAGCCGAGAAACCAGCGCGACAGGAGCCACCCGGGGACCAGGAGCGAAATCGAAAGGCTCGCCAGGGCGGCGGGGACGACCAGCGGCAGCCATTTCAGGCCGCTGTCCGGCTTCCGGGCCGCCAGCCGCCCGAGCGTCTTCTCCCTCAGGGCTGGGGAGTAGAGCGGGGGTTGAGCCAGCCCCTCCCGGACGGCGCCCAGCGCCTCCCACCAGCCCCGGCAGGAGGCGCACTCCTCCAGGTGGCGAGCGAGTCCGGCCGGGAGCTCCCGGCCGGACATGAAGGTTTCCAGAAGAAGTTCCCGCTCCTTCCGGCATGCGGTTTCATGGAACATCGTTTCGTGCCTCCCCCAGCCTTTCGGCCAGGCGTTCGAGCCCGCGCTTGAGCCGGCTCTTCACCGTTCCCAGCGGCAGCCGGCAGACCGCGGCGATTTCGTCGTAGGAGAGCTCCTCGATAAACCGGAGCTCGAGCACCTCCCGGAAACCGGGCGTGAGCTCCCCCATGGCCCGGCTGACGGTCTCCCGCGCGAGGACGCGGCGGCTGAAGTCGGACGGGTCGGCGACTTCCGGCACCTCCTCGCCCTCTTTTCCGGAGCCGGTATCGAGCGACCACCACCGCTTTCTCCCGCGCAGGGTGTCGTAGGCGGTGTTGCGGGCGACGCGGAAGAGCCACGGCCCGAAGGCCTCCCCGTCGCGAAACCGGCCGATCTTGCGCATCACCTTGATCCAGACCTCCTGGAACACGTCCTCCGCCGCTTCGCGGTTGCCCAGGATGGAATGGAGGTAGCGCATGAGCGATTCGCCGTAGTGGTCCATCAGCCTCCCGGCAGCGTCCATCCGCCCCCGCTTCAACTCCAGGATCCGTTGTCCTTCGTTCTCTGCCGGGCCCGTCGTCATGGTCTCCCCGTGTCCGCCTCCGTCACCCCGTTTACTCCCGGCCCCCGCCATAAGTTCCCGCCGGCCCCGTTTTTCCCCTGAGTCATTGCGGTGGCGCCCCCGGCTGTCTTATAGTGGGCGCATTCTCCCGGATCCACCCAAGGGAGCCAACTTAAAAAAGGGAGCCGCCCTCATGACCCGATTCGCCAGATATTTCACCACCGACGTGCTGCACGAAAGCCCGAAATTCCCGGGGGTGTGGGACGCCTCCTCCACGCGCCATCTCGCGGGCTTCGGCGGGGGGCACCTGACCATCGAATCGATCTTCATCACCCGCCCCTTCCTGATGGTCACGCAGCCGCACCAGCACGATTTTCCCCAGTACCTGCACTTCTTCTCGGCCGACCCGGGGGACCAGCGCCTCTTCGACGCCGAGATCGAGATCACCCTGGGGGAGGACGAAACCCACGGGGAAACGCACGTCATCACCCGTCCCACTTCCCTCTACATCCCCGCCGGCGTCTTCCACGGCCCGCTCGACTTCAAGGTCATCAACCGGCCGGTGCTCTTCCTGGACATCGCCGTCGCCGGCGAGTACCAGCGGGTCAACGATACGCCGGATTGAACCCCTCATCCTGCAGGAAAGCGAAAAAAACGATGATGACGCGCTACCCCCATCTCTTTCAGCCGATCCGGATCGGAAAAACGGTCCTGAAAAACCGGATCACCAACGCGCCGATCTACAACTTCCTGGCCTCCTGGGACAACCACGTCACCCGCGAGGGGATCGAGTTCTCGAAACCGTTCGGCAAGGGGGGCGCGGCCACGGTGACCCTGGGGAGCGGGTTCATCAACCGGGTGCTGCCCCCGGCGGCCCGTCATATCGTCGGGCTGCACGACGACTTCATGGTCGTCTATCTCTCCGAGTGGTGCGAGGCGGTCCGGCGCTTCGGGGCGAAGGCGTGCGTCGAACTGGTCCCGATCGCCTCCTACTTCGGCACCCACGAGGTGGAGAGCTCCGTCGGCATCCCGATGGAGATCGACTGCAACCGCCTGACCGAAAGGGAGCTCCAGGACTTCGTCGAGGACTACGCCCGGGCGGCGCGGACGGTGTTGCGGGCGGGGGGCGACATGGTCCTGATCCACGGCGCCCACTGCCAGCTCCCCGCCCTCCTCTTCTCCAAGGTATTCAACCGGCGCACCGACCGCTACGGCCCCCAGTCCTTCGAGAACCGGTGCCGCTTCGCCCTCGAGATCCTCGAGGCGATCCGGGCCGAGGTCGGCGACCGGCTGGCGATCGAATACCGCATCAGCGCCATCGACATGGTCCCCGGCTCGCCGGAGATCGAAGAGGTGATCGAGTTCGCCCGCGCCATCCAGGACAGGATCGACCTGCTGCACGTCTCCCGGGGGAACCTCGCCATCAACCGGCTCACCCCCTTCATCCTCCCCCCCGCCTACATGGAACACGACATCAACATCGAGTATGCGGCCAGGTTCAAGCGGGCGCTCGATATCCCGGTCAGCGTCGTCGGCGCCGTCACCCCCGGGGCGGCCGACCGGGCCATCGCCGAGGGGAAGGTGGACATGGCCGCGCTGGCCCGGCAGCTGATGGCCGACCCGGAGACGGTGAACAAGCTGGAGCGGGGGCTCGAAGAGGAGGTCCGCCCCTGCATCCGGTGCAACACCTGCATCAGCCGGAGCCACTTCGGCATGATGCCCCCCCGGTGCGCCGTCAACCCGGTGCTGGGGCGCGAAATCGATTACGCCCTGTTCCCTCCTCCGGCCAAACGGAAAAAGGTCGTGGTCGCCGGCGGCGGCCCCGCCGGGATGGAGGCCGCCCGGACCCTCGCCGGGCGGGGGCACGAGGTCGTCCTCTTCGAAAGAGGGCCGCAACTGGGGGGCCTCCTCCCCGAGGCGAGCCGCGCCCCCTTCAAGACCGACCTGCGGAGCTACCTGCAATGGTCGGTGCGCATGACGGAGCGCTGCGCCAACATCGACCTGAGGCTTTCCACCGAGGCGACGCCCGAACTCATCGCCGCCGAAAAGCCGGACGCCCTCGTCATCGCCATCGGGGGAGAACCGGAGATTCCGGAGCTTTCCTGCCGCGAGCGGGTCCTGGTGGCGGGGGAGCCGGGGGAGGCCGCCGGCCGCACCGTCCTGGTCGTGGGAGCCGGGCTGACGGGGTGCGAAACCGCCCTGAAACACGCGCAGGCGGGAAAAAGCGTGACCCTGATCGATCTCCTTCCCCGGGAGCGGCTCGGGCTGGGCTCCTCCCCGATCAACGCCTACGCCCTGCTTGACATCCTCGAGGATCACCGGGTCGAACTGAGGCCGGAAACCAGGCTCGTCGACGTGACCCGGGAGCACGCGGTCCTCGAAAGGGGCGGGGCGAGGGAATGCGCGCCGTTCGACACCGTCGTCCTGGCGCTGGGGCTCCGCGCCGGCGCCCGGGCCGAAACCGTCCGCCGGCTCCGGGAAACCGTGCCCGAGAGCTACGTCGTCGGCGACGCGGGCGACCGGCCGGGAGCCCTCTGGGGCGCGGTCACCGCCGCCTACGACGCCGCCATGGCGATCTAGGGGGACAGTGGTGACTGTCCCCCTCTAATTATGATGCAGCCAGGGGAGCTCGATCTTCACCAGCTCCTCGAGGTCGTGGACCGGGCGCTCGATTTCGTAGGGAATCGGCATCCGGCTGAACTGCTGGAAGTAGAGGAGGCAGGCGTCCTTCCAGATCTGCGCGTCGCGGCAGTGGCGCCGGAGCCTGCTCTGCACCGCGGCGAAACGCTCGGCGTCCACCTGGGGCTCCACCCGGTCCCACACCTTCTGGAATTCCCGCACCCGCTCCAGGCCGCGCTGGTAGCGGTGGGCGAGCTCGTCCCAGAGGGTGCGCCCTCTCTTCATTTTGTGGGTCCAGGGGAGGTGGTGGAACCAGAGGAGATATTTTTCCGGGCAGCTCTTCACGTCGTCGAAGCGGGAGGCCAGCGGCTCGGCATACTGGCTGACCGCGTCGCTCCCGCGCCGCGTGCGGTCGAAACCGATCCCCCCGGCGTCGGCCTGGTGGTAATAAGGAGGGGTCCAGTCGGGCCGCACCCCCTTGGGCGCGTACCAGGGGCCGGGGCCGTAGTGGTGCCCGCCGGCGAAGATGTGGTGGAGCCCGAGCGGCATCATGTAGTCGACGGCCGCCTCCCAGCTCTCGAGCATCATCCCCCGGACGGGGAGGAGGAACTTCGCCTCCCACTCCCCCATTTTCGCCCCCCCCTGTTTCTCCCCCCGCGGGGCGAAGGTGAGGCGGAGCCACTCATCGGCGATCTCCCGCGACGCGAGCCCGGGGTCCCACGCCAGGCGCCCGAAGGCGTACCAGTTGGCCTGGGCGAAATGATGGCCGCACCAGTTGGCGTCGAGGCCGACGTTGGCCACCCCGGCGATGGCCGAATGAGCGTGCCCGAAGAGGCTCCCGTCGGTCGCGCGCGCGACGCTGCTCCCCGGCCCCTCGCCGTAGGTGTCGCTCTGCAGGAATTCCTCCCACATCGGCCCGAGAAAGACCAGGTGGATGGAATGCCCCAGGTACTCCTGGGTGATCTGGAGCTCGGGCATCACCGCCGTCTTCTTCATGGCCCCGAAGAGGGGGTTGAAGGGCTCCCGCGGCTGGAAATCCACGGGTCCGTTCTTGACCTGGATGATGACGTTCGGGCGGAAGCGGCCGTCGAGCGGCATGAACTCGGCGTACGCCTGCCGGGCGCGGTCCCGGTCCTCGGGATTGTAGACGAAGGCGCGCCACATCACGATCCCGCCGTGGGGCGCCAGCGCGTCGGCCAGCATGTTGGCCCCGTCCGCGTGCGTCCGCCCGAAGTCCTGCGGCCCCGGCTGCCCCTCGCTGTTGGCCTTGACCAGGAAGCCGCCGAAATCGGGCACCCTGCGGTAGATTTCGGCCACCCGCTCCCGCCACCACGCCACCACCCGCCCGTCGAGCGGGTCGGAGGTGGGGAGCTTCCCCAGCTGCGCGGGGGAGGAGAACTTGACGGAGAGGTAGACGCGCACCCCCCAGGGGCGGAGCACGTCGGCGATCGCCTTCACCCGCTCGAGGTAGGGGTCCGAGAGGACCTCCGGGGCCGCGTTCACGTTGTTGATCACCGTGCCGTTGATCCCGATCGAGGCGTTGGCCCGGGCGTAGGCGGCCCAGAGCTCCCGGTCGGCGTCGGTGACGTCCAGAGAATCCCCGCCGCGCCAGAAGATGGAATGGCCGGCGTAGCCCCGCTCCACCGTGCCGTTCGGGTTGTCCCAGTGGTTGAGGATGCGGCGCTCGTAGGCGGGGTTCGACACCTCCTCCCCGGCCGGCCGCCCCGTCCGCTGCCGGCGCAGCAGGTCGTAGACGCCGTAGAGGAGCCCCTGCCCGGTGCGCGCCGTCACCCCGGAGGAGGTCAGCCGGTAGCCGTCCCCCCGGACCCCGGCGTCGGCCGCGATCTCGAGCCGGACCGTCCCCCCCGCCTTCCCCCGCCACCCCCGGAGAAGCTCGCGGCGGGCGATGTCGAGGGTGGCCGACTCCCCGCCCGCGACGATGTTGACCCGGTTGGCCCCCCCCTCCCGCAGCCAGAGCTCCCGCCCGGTCTCCGCCCGGGCCGGAACGAGCGCCATCCAGAGCACCCATGCGCCGATCGCCGTTCTCATGATCATGTCATCCCCCTCCAGTGCCCCTATCCTATAACGGGCCCTTTGGGGAATACTCCCCTTTTTTCGGGGCAGGGACTCAGGAGACGGGAGCGGGGATGCAGGGATCACAAAAGCGTAGCATCGGCCGCCGGGACAAGGTCAGTGATCGCAGGCGTCGGCACCGGTTTCCAGGCGGCCTTCCAGGAAGTTCCGGACCAGGACGTCGGGAGCCCCCCCGGTGGCGCCCACCACGACCTGGATGTCGTTCTGGCTGAAGAGGCTCTGGGCCCGGGAACCCATGCCCCCGGCGATGATGACCGTGGCCCCCTGCTCGTGAAGCCACCGGGGGAACGTTCCGGGCTCGTGGGGCGGAGGCAGGAGCTCCTCCCTTCGACCCACGCTCTTCCCGTCTTCCCCCACGTCGAAGATTACGAAGCGCTCACACTGGCCGAAGTGGGACGACATCTCCCCGCCGGTGACCGGTACGGCGATCCTCATCGGCTTCCCGTTTCCCGCGGCCACGCTTTGAGCGCCCTGCGGCTCCCTTTCGAGCAGGGTGCGGACGATCCGGCCGAAGGCCTTCGCGGTCTCCGAATGGGGGAACCCCTTGACCATCGGGACCCCGCTGTCGCCCGAGGCCACGACCTCGGGCTCGATCGGAATGGAGCCGAGATAGGGGATCTTCATCTCCCCGGCCATATTCTCCCCGCCGCCGGAGCCGAAAATACCCACCCTCTCGCCGCACTTCGGACAGGTGTAGCCGCTCATGTTCTCCACGACTCCCAGCACCGGCAGGTTCACTTCCCTGCAGAAGACGACGCAGCGCCGGACGTCCTGGACCGAGACCTCCTGCGGCGTCGTGACCACGATCGCCCCGTCAGAGTCATCCAGGAGTTCCGCGACGGCCAGCGGTTCGTCCCCGGTGCCGGGAGGCGCGTCCACCACCAGGTAATCGAGGCTCCCCCACTCGACATCCTTCAGAAACTGTTTGATCACCCCGTATTTGCGCGGACCGCGCCAGATCACGGCGTCATTCCTCTCCCGCAGCAGGAAACCGATCGACATGACGCTGACCGATCCGGGGAATCCTTCGACCCTGACGGGGTAGAGGGTGTTCTCGCTCCCCGTGAGGGGGGTCCCGTCGACGTGCAGGAGCTTGGGAACGCTCGGCCCGTGAATGTCGACGTCGAGCAGGCCCACGCGCTTCCCCGCCATCGCCAGCGCGGCCGACAGGTTCACGGCCACCGTGCTCTTCCCCACGCCCCCCTTGCCCGAAAGCACCAGGATCTTGTGCCCGATCTGCGCCATCCTCGACTGCAGGGCCTGCCGGTCGAGGGCATCCTGCTCCCGCCCCCCCGGACGACGTTCCCCTGCTACGCCTGCGGTATGATTGCCGGTTTCACTGGACATCGGATTTTTCTCCCTTATATATGAATGGAATGGGTGGACACCTCGGGCCAGGCCGCCCCCGGCAACTGCACCCGTTTTTCCCCGGCCCGGACGGCCCGGACCACGACAAAAGCGCCGTCACCGGTGCCGGGGCGCACGGCTTCGATCTCCCGGATCTCGTCGAGGGGGTGAAACAGGGTCTGGCCCCATGCCCGCGCCCTGAAACGGCCCTGTCGCAGCATCCCGGCCACCTCGGCCGTGCTGTAGAGGACCGCGTCCCGGTAAAAAACACTCTCCGACTGGTGCTTGAGGTACTCCCTCCCGATGCGGCTCAGGGAATCGATGAACCCGATCACGAGCCTCCCCCCCGGCCGGAGCACCCGGCGGGCCTCCTCGAGCATCTTCTCGGGCGAGCGGACGAAGCAGATCGTCGTGACGACGAGGACATAGTCGAAACTCTGCTCCGGGAAGGGTAGCGCCTCGGCTACCCCCACCACCGTCCTGATTCCGCGCGCCGCGGCCCGCTCGAGCATCGCCTCCGAGGGGTCGAGCCCCAGGGGGACGCCCAGGGGGGCCGCGAAGCGGCCGGTGCCGACCCCGATCTCGATCCCGTAACCACCCATGGAGAGGAAGGTTCGCAGGGCCAGAAGCTCCGACAGGTACGCCGCCCGGTGCCTGTCGAACCAGCGGTCGTACCGTTCCGAGTGATCATCGAAGGGCCCCGTGTTCGCCCCACTATCCCCGGCATTCTGCATATATTCCCCTCGCGCGACCCCGGAACCCGGCCGTACCTCCGGACCCGGAGGGGGTCGGCACCCCTTATTCAGAGCACTTTTCATGCCAGAGTGGCATCGAGGATGGATTTGTTGGTATTGACTCTATTTAGCGCGATTGGCCGCAGTCCCGCGTGCCGCGGCAACCATGCAAATAGCAAAAAAGTATTGCATTTGGCACGACCCGACTGCGGACGCCGGGTCTAAGATTCGGCACCGAGCCGGTCTAGGATTCGGCGCCGAGCCGGCCCCGTCCGGCCAGCGTCGGCACCATCCGCCCGAGCCCCAGGTCCTCGAGGGTGCGGCGGGTGGGCCAGCCGTGCTCCCGGTCCCACCCTTCCAGGGCGTAGAAGTGGGTCTTGAAGTCCTCCACCCCCTTGCGGTCGAAGTACATGTCGGGCGCGTCGTCGCTTCGCCACACCCCGTTTTCATAGATGGGGACCCCGCCGTACTTGGTCTTGCCCGAGGCCCCGGGGCGGTACATGTAGGGGAAGAAGTCCTCCGTCTGCCGGCTGCGCCCGTGCATGACCCGGACGGCGCGCTCCAGGGTCCAGATCTTCTGTCCCGCGCGCATGGTGTCGGCGAAGGAGTCGTGCCTCCCGGTGACCGCGCGGTAGTACCGCATCTCCATCTCCGGGCTCAGCTCCCCCACCCCGTGGTGGAACATCTCGCAGAAGGCCATCGACTCGTGCCAGAAGGAGGAGTAGTGCCGGCTCCAGGCCACCTGCTTGGCCTTGTGCGGGGAGTAGATCCCGGTCTTCCACGCCTCCTCCCCCTTCCAGGCGTAGTTGAACATGAAGATGTCGCCGGTGTAGGGGATGGTCTGCCGCGCCAGCTTCTCGAGAGCCGCCACCAGCGAGGAACCGTCGCGCGGGGGGCTGACGGGGAGCATGAAGCCGTGCCAGGCGGGGTCCCCCGCCCCCAGCATATAGGCGTAGGCCCATTCGGCGTAGGGCATGGTCCAGTGGCTGGTGGCCCCCCAGGCGGGGAGGCGCAGCGCGCCGCTCTCCCGGTCCCGTTCGAGCCTCCCCCACCGTTCCGCCGCGCGGCAGGCGCCCTCGGCCAGGGCGTCCCCGATCCCCTCCCGGCGCGCAACGGCGTCGAGCAGCGCCAACCGGAAGGCGAGGCTGTCCATCCGGTCCATCGGGAGCGGGGCCGATTCGATCTCCCTGCCCGGGCCGAGCACCCCCTGCTCGTACAGGTACTTCAGGTACCAGCCGAGGCCGGAGTCGGAGGGGATCCGGCCTTGGAAGAAGTCGGGCGCCCCCTCCGTCTCGAAGAAATCGCGGTTCCAGTGAGCCGACCAGCTGCTGATGCCGTACTTGATCAGCTCCTCGGAGGCGCGGTCCTGGTCGGTCTGGCTGTGGCCGGCGCCGAGCCACCCCTGGCAGGCGCACATGGTCTCGCCGCCGTAGTAGTTGCTCCGGCGCCGGTCGCCGTTGAGGCAGGGGGAGCAGGAGGCCGCCCCGGCCCGCGGGGGATAGGGGCGCGCCCCCCGCATCTGCCAGAGCCGCGCCTCGACCAGGCCCCCGGGGTCGGCCACCCGCACCCCACCGGTACCGATGACGCTGACGGCCTTCAGGTTCTTGGCCCCGAAGACGGCGCCGTAGGCGCCCACCCGGGCGCTGATCCCGCTGCCGGAGACGAGGGCGGCAAGGCGCGACCGGGTCTCCCCGATCGGTCCGATGCAGACGATCTGCGGGCGCGCGGTGCTCCACCCCTCCCCGGCCTCGTGCCACTCTTCGCCCAGGCGCGCGTGCCCGCACACCCTCGAGGTAATCCGGTTCTGAGTCTCCCAGGTGTCGAGGCCCCAGAGCTCCCGGGCGTCCTCGATTCCGACCCGGTCGTTGACGATGCTGATCCAGACCGGATGCGCCGCCCGCCCCTCGATGACGACCCCGTCCCAGCCGGCGAGCTTCATCATCGAGCCGAAGAGGCCGCCGAGGTTGGCGCGCCAGAATTCCGAGGTGGGCCAGGTCTCGGGCGAGAGGCCGCAGACGCTGGTCCTCCCCGCGCCGGGGACCCCGGTCGCGCCAAGCGGCCCGGTGATGATGGGGAGCACGTTCCGGGGATCGTACGGGTCCCGGAGGTCCCATTCCCCCGGGGCGACGGCCAGGTCCCAGAAGAGGGCGGTCCCGATCCCGTACCCGCCGCCGAACTCCTCGTACCGGTCGGTATCGATCACCCCGGTCGTCCCGGTCGTCAGGTCGACCCTCAGAATCTTCCCCGCGTACCCGTTCGCCAAGATGTCCCTCCCCGTCCCGGGCGAACCCGGTCCCTCACCCGGCCGGCGCCCCCACAATCTCCTATAAGCGACCGCGTTTCTTATATAACTACCACTCTAGGGGATCGCTTCTCCGCCCGTCAAGAGCAATCGATGGACTTTGGCGTCCGAATCCCTTAGATTGGTCAGCGCGGGGTACAGCCGTTCCCGCTGCATGTCCAGACCCGAAATCGAGCGAGAGGCCCATCATGCACACCTTGCGCAAAATGGCGCTGCCGGGGATCCTGTTGGTTGGGCAAATCCTTTCCCCCGCGCCCGGCGCCGCCGGGCCCGACGCCGCGCCGAGCGCCCTCGCGCCCTACTTCGCGCCCGCCACCGCGGACGCCGCGCGGCCGGACGCGGACGGCTTCCTCCGGCGCTGGCTCCTGCTCGAGCCGATCCCCAAGCCGAACCGGTCCAACACGGTCTTCACCGACAGCTACGTCCGCGCCGCCCTGAAGCCCGAATCTTTCCCCGGCCTGTTCACCCGCGTCCCCCGCCCCGGCGAGCGGGTGACGGTGGACGGCCAGGAGCTGCGGTGGCACGCCCTCGATGCGGGCGATTTCAACGTCAAGCTCTTCCGCTTCGCCTACGGCCTCGGCAAGCCGACCTACGGCGTCCTCTTCCAGGCCGTGACCGTGGTGCACGCCCCGCGCGAGATCCCCGGCGTCCGCCTGGCCGTCGGCTCCAACTCGGCTTCGATGTGGTGGCTCGACGGCGCGGAGGCCGTCATCCTCTCCGGCGACCGGCGCATGGTCATGGACGACGCCGTCTCCCGGCGCCTCACCCTGCACAAGGGCCCGAACGTGGTGCGCGGCGCGGTCATCAACGGCCCCGGCATGAGCGACTTCTGCGTCCGCTTCATCGACGAACGCGGGGAGCCGGTTCGGGACCTCACCCTGAACCTGGGACCCCCACAGGAACGATGATGTTCCCGATCCACGGCCTCCGCCCTCCGGCCCAAGGAGAAACTTCATGAAATCGCCCATTCTCGCCGCGGGAGCGCTCCTGGCCGCGACGGTCCCCGCCCTGCTCACCTCCGGCCCGCCGGCGCTCGACGGCGAACCCTACATCCACGACCCCTCGACCATCATGGAGTCCGGGGGGCGCTACTACACCTTCGGCACCGGCGGGGGCGGCCTGGTCTCCGACGACGGCTGGAGCTGGCGCGGCGGGGCGGTGCGCCCCGGCGGGGGGCTGGCGCCCGACGCCATCAGGATCGGGGACCGCTACTACGTGGCCTACGCCTCGAAGGGGGGCGGGCTGGCCGGCGGGCACGCCGGCGCCATCAACACGATGTGGAGCAAAACCCTCGACCCCGAATCGCCCGATTTCGGCTTTCACGACGACAGCGTCGTCGCCACGAGCGACGGCGTCGAGGACTGCGACGCCATCGACCCCGCCTTCTTCCTCGATCCCGAAACGGGGCGGCTGTGGCTCACCTACGGGACCTACTTCGGCTTCATCCGCATCGTCGAGCTCGACCCCAAAAGCGCCAAGCGGGTCCCGAAGAGCGAGCCGGTGAACCTCGCCATCGACATGGAAGCCACCGCGATGATGTACAGGGAGGGGTGGTATTACCTCCTGGGCACCCACGGCACCTGCTGCGACGGGGCGAACTCCACCTACAACATCCGCGCGGCCCGATCCCGGCAGGTGACCGGCCCCTACCTCGATCACATGGGGGTGCCCGCGCTCCGGGGAGGGGGAAAGCTGGTGGTGGGCGCGAGCGGCCGCTTCGTCGGCCCCGGCCACTTCGGCCTGCTCGACCTGGGGGACAGCGTGCAGAAATTCTCCTGCCACTACGAGGCCGACCTCGACCGCGGCGGGCGCAGCGTGCTCGACATCCGCCCGCTCCTCTGGAAGGACGCCTGGCCCGTGGCCGGGGAGAATTTCCGGGAAGGGACCTACGCGATCCAGTCGGAGCGGAGCGGCTTCGCCCTGGAACTGGCGGTCGATTTCGTCCGCATGCCCGGCGCCATGCGCGGCTTCGGCCGCCCGGCCGGCCCCGTGACCCCGGTCGCCGGGCAAACGCTGGCCGACGTGGCGGCGACGTGGCCCGCCGGCGACCTCGACCTCCGGATCGGGGACTTCATGATGCGGCCGCACCAGAAGTGGACCATCACCCCCGTCGCCGGCGCGGGGGGCTATCCCGGCTCCCCCTGGTTCCGGATCAGCGTGGCCGGCACCGAGCGCACCCTGGCGGCGACGGCCGAAGGGGAGGTCGTGGCGCTCCCCGCCTTTACCGGGAGCCCGGCGGAGCTGTGGCGCATCGACCAGCTGACGGACGGCACTTACCGCATCATGCCCAAGGCGGTCCCCGGCCACCCGGAGCCGCTGGCGCTCACCGCCGCGGGGCGCAGCACCCCGACCCTGGCCCGGTTCGATCCCGAAAGCCCGAAATCACGCTGGAATTTCCATAAGCAATAAAAGGAGACCATGAGAACCTATCCCATCCGTACCCTGTGCCGTTCGCTTCCCGTCATCGGGCTGCTCGTGGCCCTGGCCGTCATTCCCTTCGCCTCCGCCCAGGCGCCGCAACCGAAGCGCGGCCCGATGCCCAAGCAGCCGATGCAGATCAAGCCCGATCCCAGGGTAGAGCAGCGGAGCTACCGGTTCGAGCCGACGGGCGAGACCCTGACCTACGTGCTCTACGTCTCCTCGAAGGTCTCTCCCGCGAAGAAGAACCCGCTCGTCGTGGCGCTGCACGGCCTGGGGGGGGACGGGAATTTCCTCTTGCGCGAGCGGGTGGTGGACCTGGCGGAAGAGGGGGGATACATCGTCGTAGCTCCCCTGGGCTACAACGTGGGGGGGTGGTACGGCTCCCCCGTCATCGTGTTCGGCGGCGGCTCCGTCGAGCCGCCCGACCTGGCCGAGCTGAGCGAAAAGGACGTCCTGACCGTGCTCGGGATGATGCGGAAGGAATTCAACGTCGACCCCGAGCGCACCTACCTGCTGGGACACTCGATGGGGGGCGCGGGCGCCCTGTTCCTGGGCTCCAGACACCTTTCCGACTGGGCCGCCGTCGCCGCCATCGCCCCCGCCGCCTTCATGATGCAGCCGAAGCAAAAGGACCACCTGGGCCGGATGCAGGAAGCGGGCATCCCCGTCATGATCGTGCAGGGGGGGAAGGACACGGCCGTGCCGGTCGAAAACACCCGCACCTGGGCCGAGGCCATGAAGGAACTGAAGATGGAGCACGTCTACGTCGAACTGCCCGAAGGGGACCACGGCACGGTGATCGGCGACGGGATGCCGGCGATCTTCGAGTTTTTCGCCAAACACCCCAAGGGCGCCGCGAAATAGGTCAGCTCACCCGGAGTCCCGCCAACTTCCTCAGCAGGACGAAATGTCCATCGAGGGAGAAGACTTCACACCCATGCTGCTTCGCGTTTTGCGCGATGATCAGATCGGGAATGCCGATTCCGTTCAGACCCTGTCTCAGGCACCTGGTCTGAACCTCGATGATTTCCTGCCAGTCGATCTCCAGCGGCAGGCGCCTGACGCTCGACAGAAGCTCCATGAGCTTGCGCTGGTTGCGAACCTTCAGGAAAGGAACCAGCTCGGCAAGGATGAGGTCGTTGGTGACGATCAGGTCCTCTTCGATCAGGACATCGAGTCTGGACGAATCGCTGCCACCCCGGAAGTAGTCGATCCACGCGGAGGTATCGACCAGGACCGTCACCGACGGCCCCTGAGAGCGTCGAGGTCGATGTCCAGATCCAGTTTTCCCCTGAATTCCTTCAGGCCCGCGATCCTGGATTTTCGCACCATCTCTTCCAGGGCGGTGATGATCAGTCGGGTTTTCGTCCTGATCCGGGTAGCCCGCATCGCTTCAGCGATCAGATCCTCGGGCAGATCGAGAGTCGTTCTCATGGGCGGCCTCCATATGCATAAGTTTAAACTTTTATGCATATGACGTCAACGGCCCGTCGCCCGGGCTGATCGGCACCCCTATTTGCCTTGCCAGCGCCGGCGGCCGGTCTTACACTGGCCGGGCCGACACCGAAATCGCGTGCATCGTCATCCAGGGGAATCTTCCGGAGGCATCATGGACCTGAGCGGCAAAATCGCCATCGTCACCGGCGGCGGCACCGGGATCGGGGAAGCCGTCGCCCGCCGCTTCGTCGGGTGCGGGGCGCGGGTGTGCGTCACCGGCCGGCGCCGGGAGCCGCTCGAGGAGGTGGCACGATCGCTGCCGCCCGGTACCGTGAAGACGTGCGCCGGGGACGTGTCCGAAGAAAAAGACGTGGAGCGGATGGTCGAGGCCGCCCTCTCCTTCGGCGGGGGGCTGCAGGTGCTGGTCAACAACGCCGCCCTGGACCAGGACCCCGCGGGGGTGGTGGACCTCGACCCGGCCGAGTGGCGGCGGATGCTCGAAGTCAACCTCACCGGCCCCTTCCTCATGATGAAGGCGTGCATCCCCCACATGATCCGCTCGGGGGGTGGCTCGGTGGTGAACGTCTCCTCGCTGGCGGGCCTGAGGAGCAACTCCGAGATGCCCGCCTACTGCGCGACCAAGGGGGGGCTCGTCAGCCTGACCCAGCAGGCGGCGCTCGACTACGGCCCCCGCAACGTGCGCTGCAACGTCATCTGCCCCGGGGCCACGCGCACGGCCATGTTCACCGAGAACATGGCCGCGTTCGCCCGGCAGCTCGGCACCGGCGTCGAGGACGTCTTCGCCCGCTTCCAGAAGGACGTCCCCCTCAACCGCGTGGCCTTCCCCGAAGAGATGGCCGGCATCTGCGCCTTTCTCGCGAGCGACGACGCCTCCTTCCTCACCGGGGCCGCCATCCCCGTGGACGGCGGGGCGGCCGTCGTCGACGTGTCGGGGGCGGTGATCAGCGACATCGTCCGCAGCCTGAAACGGTCCGGAGGCGCCCATGAGTGAACCGGAGACCGATGTCGTCGTCGTGGGTTCGGGGGCGGCGGGGCTCGCCGCGGCCATCGAGGCCGCAGTGGCGGGCGCGCGCGTGGCCCTGTTCGAAAAGCAGCCGTCCCTCGGGGGGACCTCCAATTTCTTCGAAGGGATCTTCGCCGTCGGCAGCGCCATGCAGAAGGAGCGCTACATCGCCTACTCCCGGGACCAGGCGTTCAGGAACTTCATGGAATACAACCACTGGCGCTCGGACGCGCGCCTGGTCCGGGCCCTCATCAACCGCTCCGCCGGGACCATCGACTGGCTCCGCGCGCTCGGGGTGGAGTTCCGGGACGTGACCATCAACATGCCCGACGCGCCCCGGACCTATCACGTGGTCGAAGGGCGGGGGCAGGCGGTGGTCCGCGCCCTGGCGCGCCGGGCGGAAGAGCTGGGGGTCACGGTCCACAAGAGCGCCCCGGTCGAGCGGGTGATTGCGGGGGAGAAGGGGCCCGCGGGGGTGGCGGTCGCTCTCGACGGCCGGCGGACCGAGATTGCCTGCCGGGCCGTGGTGATCGCGAGCGGCGGCTACGCCAACCACCCCGGGTGGATCCGCAAATACGCGGGCCTCGAGCTCGGCCAAACGGTGACGCCGATGGGGAACACGGGGAAGACGGGGGACGGCATCCGCATGGCGTGGGAGCTGGGGGCGGCCGAAGAGGGGATGGGGGTGCTCCACCTGATCCGGGTGGCCCCCTTCGGGCCGGAGTTCCCCTTCATGAACCCGGTCGAAGGGGCGGCCATCCAGCCGGTATTGTGGGTCGACCCCATGGGGGAACGGTTCTGCGACGAGGGGATCGCCTATTACGACACCTCCCTGGGAAACGTCAACCGCCGCTACGGGCAGGGCTACACCTTCTGCCTCTTCGACGACGCGATCAAGGAGCACTTCATCACCAAGGGGATCTTCCGGGGGATGGGGACGGTGGTCCCCCCCGGCTGCCGCCTCCTCGACCTCGAGCGGGAGCTCGGGCGCTTCCTCGCCCTCGGCTCCCCGGAGTTCTTCGCCGCCGATTCGGTCGAGGCGCTCGCCCTCAAAATGGAAGTGGACCCGCGGGTGCTCCGGGCCACCGTCGAGCGCTACAACGGCTTCTGCGCCCGGGGCTACGACGAGGAATTCGCCAAGGACCCGGAGTATCTCCTCCCCCTTCGCGGCCCGCGCTATTACGCCGCCCGCGCCCGCACCTGCTTTCTGGGAACGCTGGGGGGGGTCAGGATCAACCACCGCACCGAGGCCGTCGACCCCTTCGGCCGCCCCGTCCCCGGCCTCTACGTCGCGGGGCTCGACGCCGGCGGCCTGCACGCCGAGAGCTACAGCATGCGGGACACCTCCGGCATCGCCTCCGCCTTCGCCCTCATCTCCGGCCGCGTGGCGGGGGAGAACGCGGCGGAGTACGCGAGGGGACGTTGAGCGAAGGAACCACCCAAGCCGACCTGCTGGACGGCTACCCGAATCTTGCCGCCGCCGACATCCAGGCAGCCCGACTCCGCCATCCTGGACACAAGGATCCCCGGGAAACGGGGTTTTTCCGGGTAACGGGGCGCCAGGGCCCTCAGCATTGACAAATCGGCATCGATCGGATTATTGTATTCCATAATAGATCGATGGAGTATCTGTCATGCAATCGGTAACCGTTTCGCCCAAATTTCAAATCGTCATCCCAAAGACTATCCGGAAAGCTTTGCAGCTCCGGCCCGGACAGAAATTGCGGATTGTCGAATACGCCGGACGCATCGAGCTTGTACCGGAGCGCGATATCAGCGAACTGCGCGGCTTCGTCAAGGGCATCGATACGGATTTCCGCAGGGAGGAGGACAGGGTATGAACCTTGTCGATTCCTCCGGGTGGCTCGCGTACTTCGCCGATGAGCCCAACGCCCGGCACTTTTCCGCCCCCCTTGCCGATCCGGATGCGCTCGTCGTTCCGACGATCACCCTGTACGAAGTTTTCAAAGTCATTCTGCGGGAGGCCGGCGAGAATCAGGCCATTCAGGCGGTCGCGGCCATGCAGAAAGGAAGGACGGTCGATCTGAGCCCGCCGCTGGCCATCGCAGCGTCGCGGCTCAGCCTCCGGCACCAGATTCCCATGGCCGACAGCATCATCCTGGCTACGGCGCAGGCGTTTGATGCCCTCGTCTGGACCCAGGATTCCGACTTCAAGGACCTGCAAAAAGTGAAGTACTTCCCCAAAAAATAAAGCGCTCTCCCGCGAAAAAGACTCCCGGAACGGACCCCGGATGTCACTCCCTCCCCTTATCCTGGTTCCGTAACAGGACAAACCGGGAGGGGACAGCATGAGCGAGAGCGACGACTTTTTCACCACCTGCGACTGGTGCGGCCGCGGGATCGCCTACGGCAGCGCCATGGTCACCCTCAACCACAACATCGAACAGGTCGACCGCACCGGGGAGGCCCCGGACGGCGTCGTCACGGTGATCTCGAGCGAGTGCCTGCTCGAGCTGTGCGCCGAGTGCGGGAACCGGCTGGACACCGGGACGCTCAGGAACCTCCTGGTCGTCTCCGGCCCCCCCCTGGAGAAATCGGAGCGCTTTTTAATTTGACAGCGCTACGTTTCACTGTTATATTAAGGGCACCATGACCCAGGACATCTACGACCTCAAGGAGCTGTGCGCGGCATCGGGGGTGACCCCGCGGACGGTGCACTTCTACATCCAGCAGGGGCTCCTCCCCCCGGCCGGTTCGGCCGGGCCGGGGCCCAAATACGGCCCGGGGCACGTGGCGAGGCTCAAACTGATCAAGCTGTTGCAGAAAGAGCACTTGCCCCTGGCCGAGATCCGCCGCCGGATCGAGCCGCTCGACGACGGGGAGGTCCTCGGCCTGCTCGGGGACCAGGAGCGGAAACCGGCCCCGGCCTCGGCCGTCGACTACGTCCGGAGCGTCCTCGGGAGCTCCCCTTCCCTGGCCCGGGACTCGTGCAGGATGATGGCCATGGAACCGGCCCAGCCCTACCCGTCCCGCCCCTCGGCGGAGCGCTCCCGCTGGGACCGGATCACCCTGGCGCCCGACGTCGAGCTGCACGTCCGGCGCCCGCTCGCGCGCAGTGACCAAAAAAAAATCGACACCCTGATCCAGCTCGCCAGGGACATCCTTACGGAGGAATGACCATGAACATCCGATCCGATCGCGCCCTCATCCGCACCGCGGGGGGGAGCCGCCGTTACGCCCTGGTGAAACTGACCGTCCCGGCCGCCCCACCCCGGGAGGGGCGCGTGCCCGCCAACATCTCCTTTGTCCTGGACCGCTCCGGCTCCATGCACGGGGACCGGAAATTCGAGCTGGTGCGGGAGGCGGTCGACCGGGCGCTCGGGCTCCTCCAGGAAGAGGACCGGTTCAGCGTGGTGGTGTACGACGACCGGATCCACCTGTTGATGGAATCGACCCGCGCCTCGGCGGAAGCGAAACAGGCGGCGCGCAGGAAGCTGGCGAGAATCTCCCCCCGGGGCTCGACCGACCTGGGGGGCGGGTGGCTGCGCGGGTGCGAACAGGCCGCCCTTTACGGCAACGACTCCGTCCCGGCCAAATGCCTCCTTCTGACCGACGGCCTGGCCAACGTGGGGATCACCGACGGGGAGGAACTGGGGCGGCACGCCGCGGAACTGCGAAAGCGGGGGGTGCTGACCTCGACCTTCGGCGTCGGCGCCGATTTCGACGAGGTGCTGCTCCAGAAGATGGCAAACGGCGGGGGGGGCCACTCCTATTACGTCCAGAAAGCGCTCCAGATCCCCGATTTCCTGGCGAGCGAACTGGGGGAAACCCTGGAAGTGGCGGCCCGCGGCGCCTCTTTGCGGCTCTCGCTCCCGCCCGAGGTGACCGCCGAGCCGCTCAACCCCTACGCCTACGAGCGTTCCGGAGACACGGTCGCGATCGATCTCGGCAACCTGGTCTCGGGCCAGGAGCTCTCCCTCGTCCTCGAGCTGCGCTTCCCCGCCGGGGCGGCCGGCGGGACTCTCTCGGTCGGGTTCGCCTTTGCCGACCGCGAAGGCGCCCTCGACTTCCCCCCGGCCACCCTCGACTGGACCTTCGCCGACCACGCCGCCAACGACCGCCAGGCGAGAGACCGCGCGGTGGACGCCGCCGTCGCCGAAATCTTCGCCGCGAGGGCGCGCGAAAAGGCCCTGGAGCAGAACCGGCGCGGCGATTACGACGCCGCCCGCCTGACGCTCGAGCAGACCGCCGCCCGGATCCGCAGATATGCCGGGGACGACAAAATCCTCAACGGCATCGCCCTGAGGGTTTCGGAGGCCGTCCGGGAATACGGGGAGGCGATGTCGAGCGATCGGATGAAGGGGTGCTTCTACCAGGTCCAGTATTCGATGCGCGACCGCGACACCCACGGGAAATCGAAAAGGTCGGCGAAGTAGGCGCCAGCGTCCCCTCAACCGGAGATCCCCTGGAGCCCGTCAGGCGGCTCCGGGAGATCGAGGGTCGAAGCCATAGTATCGGATACCCGCTTCGCGGGCGGCTCGCACCAGTTCGAGCGCGGCGTCATGCCGCCTCAGGCGCTGGGCAGGAGTCAGCGTCAGCAAAAATTCCAGTTGACCGACATCGATCCCGTACTCGACGGCCTCCCGATAGGCCTTCATCGATGAAATTTCGGAAAATTCTCCTTCATGCGACGCCGGCATATTGAACTCCGGGTTTCCGCCTTCCATTATGACATAACCGGCACGATCCCGCACCAATCGGCCCGGTGCAGGGCGATATCGGCACTGTGGGTCGCGCCGGGCCCCTTTTGCATTATCGAGACCAGGCAGTACAGGATGACCGGAGGCAACCTATGGAGAAAAAAGTCTTTCAACTCAAGGTGACGCTTTGCCGCACGAAACCCCCCATCTGGAGGCGGCTGGAGGTCCCGGCCGACACGACCCTCGGCCGGCTGCACGATGTGGTGCAGTTCGCCATGGGCTGGTTCGACTGCCACCTGCACCAGTTCGTGGCGAAGGGGGTATGCTACGGGGTGCCCGATCCGGAGTTCGGCCCGGAAATGGAGGACGAAAACAAGGTCCGCCTCGACCAGGTCCTGCGCAAACCCAAGGACAAGTTAACCTACGAGTATGATTTCGGGGACAGCTGGTATCACGACATCGTGCTGGAAAAGGCGCTGCCCGGCTCCAACGGGAAAAGGTACCCAGTGGTGACCGGCGGCCGGGGCGCCTGCCCGCCCGAGGACTGCGGGGGGGTCGGGGGCTTCTACCGTCTGCTGGAGATCCTCGGCGACGCCTCACATCCCGAGTACAAATGGATGCGGGAATGGTCCGGCGGCGATTATGACCCGAAGGCGTTCGACCTCGAGGCGGTCAATCGGGCGTTCCAGGGAAGGAAGAAGCGGTAAAAAAGCGGCGCCCCCGGTTCCCGCACGGCGTGCGTGGCCGATCGCGGGATCGGGTCCCATTTGCGTTATCCCGGCAGGTTCCCATTACGCTGACATTACCGCTGTCAGCTCCGAGGATCCTCTTCCGGCTCGCGCATTTCTATCGGATGCATGGATTCGAGATCGTTGTCGGGAACAAACACGATTCTCATTCCCCAACCGGCATGGGTGGTCAGCAGCCGGCCAAAATCCTTCAAAGATAACTCCCGGTCATCAATCCAGATGATCGCTTCACCATCAGGCCCTCCGTCTTCGATGACGCAACGAAGAACATCGCCTCTTGGAACCCATTGATCCCCGGCCGCGAAGTATCGGATCTGTGGTTTTCCGGCCGGAATTTCGACCGGTCTGTGCACGTAATTTCTCGACATTTCCTCCATGGCGCGAACGCTCCGGTTGAATGCGATGAGAATCTGCCTGTCCGTCATGGTCTGCACTTTGAGGCCGAGCTTGAGATTCACGCCCGAAATTCCCGGTTCTCGAAATTCAATATTGGCGTACTCCCCTTCTCTTGAAATAATGACCTCATCCAGGCGTGCAGTTCGTGGCTTTCTGATCCGCATTGGCTCCCTCCGGCATGGTTGTTCCCGGATTTCTTTAAACGTCGCGCTTCTTGCCTTTTCCTTCCGCAAGCATTTTTTCGGCATTCTCAAGTTGTCGGATCGTTTCCCATTCGCCCCTGGATTCCTTGTGCTCGCGTCGCCGAATTTCGTATTTGTCGAATTCCGTTTTGGCATGATCTTCAGCGTCCTGCTTGCTGACGCGGCCTGCGTTGGGAAGCACTCGACGTTCGTTGAATCGCAGGAATTCATCCAGCTTCTGTTCCCAATCCTTCATGAATACCTGTTTGCGCCGCTTGGCCTGATCCTCGGCGAAGTCCAGCCACATTGTGACAATGCGGTTCAACTCCTCGATTTCATCTTCCTTAAGATAATTCTTGGCAATGGTTACATCTGTTTTCCGAACCTCTTCGCCTTTCCAGGCGGTCAATCCCATATTCGGCAACCCGTGATCGGCACGAGACTGAATCAGTTCGGCGGCAGTCATTCCCGTAGAGGAAAAATGAAGCTTGTTCTGGATGATGCTGAAAAATCTGGTTGTTTCGTTCTCGCCCGGATCGTAGTCCGCCGCTACAGCAAATATTTCCCGCACGCGCAGATACATTCGGCGCTCGCTGGCACGGATATCACGGATGCGGGCCAGCATTTCATCGAAGTAATCGGGCACAGGGGAGCCCTTAATCGGTGGATTCTTCAGCCGCTCATCGTCCATGGTGAAACCCTTGACGATGTATTCTTTCAGCCGCTGCGTTGCCCATATGCGGAAGCGCGTGGCAAGGAGGCTTTTAACGCGGTAGCCGACAGAGATGATCATATCGAGATTATAAAAATCCAGTTCCCGGCGAACATCGCGGTCTCCCTCCCGGCGAACTGTTAAGAATTTTTTAACAGTTGCCTCCGGAGCCAGTTCCCCCTCCCCATAAATGTTGCGGATATGCATGCTTATATTGGGAACCGTCGTCTGGAAAAGCTCGGCGATGAGTTGTTGCGTCAGCCAGACGGTCTCGTCTTCCAGCCGGACATCCAGCTTAATTCTGCCGTCTTCTGTCTGATAGACCAGGATTTCGCCTTTCGGCAGATCATCTTTCATGTCCGCTGTGAGTTTCTTCCTGGTCATGGCACGGTGGCATCAGCTGGAAACCCGGCAAAGGAGGAGTCGCCTGCATATTTCGATCCGATGTAGATTGAATCAAACTGGTCGCAATCGTCATCCGTCAGCGGAGCCGGCTTTTCCTGTTCGCGCACCAGGCGCAGCTCCTGCAGATTCTCCTGCTTGCTCAGCGTCATTGCGTTCCCCGAGCCCGATGATGTCCGGAACTCCCGTCACAGCTGGCCTTTTCCATCCGCCATCCCGGGCAAAACCGTCGTTTTGAGAGCTCTTTACCGTTAAGTATACCCCGTTTGCGCCGACACCCGCAACCCGGACGGCGGTGATCTGCCGCTCAGCGGAGGCCGACTCGCCCGCCCGAGGAGTGCGGGGGATCCGGGACGACTCCGCCCCTGCTTTGCTGCTCCCCTTTTCCCATCGAAATCGGCCGGATGGTTTTTTGATTGCCGCGCATGTATGTGTTCACTACCAAGCTGATCCTCCAGGAATTGCTGCAGGGATTCAACGGCCCGGGAGGCCGGCACGATCGATGTGCTTTGGACACGGCTATGTCTGCGTCACGCACTCTCCCTGCTGTCGATGGACGGCGATTTTGTCCATATCGCAAAACACGTTCCCCTGGCCTTGATGGCCGTCTGACGGGCCGGCCGGCGTCATCGCTCATGGATGCCCCCCGGAATGTTCTCCTCTTTTGCCTCCCGGAAAGAGCGTCGGGAAAACTTACATAGGCTGCGAAACGGCGGCATCCTGTCCATGGTCTTCATTCTTCGTTACTTAGTGAAATTCCCGGAAATTGGATTGCGGAATACTGTAAGCAAGCTTTACAGCTGCGATCGACAGGATCGAGCCATGACCCGAGGGGCCTCGGGCTCTCGCCTGCCGTAACTAAGCTCTTAGTCACGAGTTAGGCGATTCCGGCGGAAAAAGCCGCGCCTCCTGAGGCTGCGGATCGGTTATTGCTTTGAATAAGGCAACCAGTCTTTCCAAGTGAAGGCGTGTGTCCCGAACCGGGACATGATCAGAACCATTCAGGAGAGCCCGATCATGAAAAAACTATGTCTCCTAACCATCATGGTCATCCTGCTTTGCGCCGGTTCATCCCTTGCGGAGAGCTTCGACCTGTCCATCGGCATCCGGGAAACCGGAGGGATCGGTCCCGCCTTCAGCAACGCGGGCACCTCAGGCGGCATCGAGTGGGTCAACCGGGATGGCCAGGTTCTCACCGCCGACGGCACCTGGCAGCTGTTCACTTTCACCCCTGCAACGGACACCCTGACCCCGTTTGCGGGCACCACCGCCGATGGCGTGCTCGATACGGACTGGGTGTCGCTCGAGCATATCCGCATCCTCAATTCGGATGGGGTCACCTCGCCCATCCGGCTGTGGATCGACAACATTTCCAATACGGACAGCACCGGTACGGCCACCGAGGGCTTCGAGTCGTTCGCCCCGGGCTCGGAGGTCATGTTTCAGGAACCGAGTTTTTCCGGGTCCACCGCGGCGAACCTTCTGGCCGGAAGCAGCGCGCTGGTTTCCGATTCGGATGCCTTCGCCGGCGAGTACTCCAATGAGCTCAACTTTCAGTTCGTGGATGACGTCGCCACCCGCTGGGTGCGCCTGACGACCTTCGGCACTGCCAGCCTCCTGAATCCCGCCATGCACGCGCACGAACCGGGCTACGCTCCTCCATCGATCAGTTTCTACGCCAAAGCCATGGTGGGGACACCCATTCCCGAACCCGCCTCCCTCCTGCTCCTCGGCACGGGGCTTGGGATGATCGGCCTGGCCGCCTGGCGAAGGAGGAAATGAGCCCTTCTTCTGATTTCGTTTCCACCCATCCCGATCGTCCTCTATAACGGTCCTTTTTGAGTTTTCGGCGCATTCTTGAACGAACTGCGGCCACATCGTAGTATGGTCGCATGCCGTGCCGGCGCCTCAGGCGGAGCGCCATTGTCGGATATGCCGGCCGGAGCCAGGAGCCGAAGCTCATGATGAACGCCCGGAACCATACCGTGTATCAGTTCAGGATTGTTTTAAGAGAAATCGAACCGCCCATCTGGAGGGTGATTCAAACCCCCTCCAATTATTCCTTTTGGGACCTGCACGTGGCCGTACAGGACGCGATGGGCTGGCTTGACTGCCACCTGCATTCGTTTCGCTTCCGAATGCCGCATAAACGCAAGGATACGATCCTCGGCATCCCGGATGATGGTTCATTCGACCTGGATATCCTGCCGGGCTGGCAGTTTCCGATTGCGGCATATTTTACCGAACCGGGCAAGACGGCGCTCTATGAATACGATTTTGGAGATTCGTGGCTGCACGATGTCCTCCTGGAGGGAATTCTGCTGAAAGACAAGACCCTCAAGTATCCCCGGTGCATCGACGGGGGACGGGCCTGCCCGCCCGAGGATTGCGGCGGGGTGCCGGGCTACCATGAGCACCTCGAGATCCTTGCCGGTTCCCAAGGTCCGGAATACCGGGAGCACGTGGAATGGCTGAAGGGTCATTTAAAAAACTATTGGCCCTGCGATCCCGACTATTTCGATCCCGACGATGTGGAGTTCTGGAATCCCCATAAGCGGTGGAAGATGACGTTTGCCGAATAGGCGAGCCGGGGTCCTCACCGGCGGCAGGCGGGCCCCGTGGCTTTGCTGAAAGATATCAACATCGAGATCGTTCGGAGCATCGCTCAGCGTCCTTGCGCTCCCCGAGCCCGAGGACCCCAGGGCGCAATTGAAGCCCGGGAACTCCTGCCACGCACAATAACCTTCATTGGGTTATTGTGCAATATATGTGTTATCATGGCTGTCATGGCGAAAGAGCTGATCGAGTTTGAGCATTATGTACATAACGTGCTCGATCTGCATGTCACCACCAAGCCGTGGCCGCAAGTCGCCCGGTTGCCGTTTTTCCTGAGGGACCAGTACGCCTTCTTCGAGACCCGCATTCTGGAAGCTCCCTGCCTCCTCGTGATGGATCAGGGCGAAAGAGAACCGGCGCCCGCCACCGTTCGAAAGCACCTGGATCAGCTTCTGCAATACTGGAACGGCGAAATCGTCTATGTTCGCAATCAGGTGACAACATACAACCGCAAGCGACTGATAGAGCAAAAAGTCCCGTTCGTGATACCCGGCAACCAGATGTATTTGCCCATGCTGGGAATCGATCTGAGGGAACACTATCGCAAGGCCCTCGCCGGAACACTGACTTTAAAACCCTCCACACAAGCACTGCTCATTCATATGCTGCTGCGGAGAGCTCCGGGTGATCGATTGACACCGCTGGAGACGGCGCTGGAACTGGGCTATACCCCGATGACGATGACGCGGGCATTCAGTGAATTGGAGGGGGCGGGATTAGTAGGCATTTTCAAGGAAGGCCGGGAGAGATGCCTGTATGTGCCCCGGACCCGAAGAGAGCTCTGGGACCAGGCTCAGCCGCTGATGCGTAGCCCTGTCAGGGAGAAAGTTCTGGCAAAGTTGCCGCCCAACCATCGTCCCGGGCCGTTCTCCGGTCTGACCGGACTTGCCCGCTATACCGACCTCGCCGCACCGGAACACCCGATTTTCGCCGTGACAACGGGCGAATGGACGGCGCTCCAGAAAACCACGGGAATCGAGAAAATACCTCACCGGGAGCCCGGAACCTCGGAAGTGGAGATATGGAGTTATCCGCCGCAGTGGTTTGCCCAGGAGGATGTGGTCGATCGCCTTTCTCTTTTCCTGTCCTTGAAGAACGATCCCGACGAACGGATTGCGGCTTCCCTGGATGAAATGATGGCGCAGGTGAAATGGTAAAGGGGCTCGAGCTATTCAAGGAACACCCGTTCCTGCTGGATTTATCCGCCTATGCCCATAGGGGGATTGCGGGGTAGGGGGTCGCAGTACTGTTCTGCAGTCCGGGTCGTTGCGTTCATGGGGAGATGGAGATGGAAACCGCCAAAGAGGAGATGAAAAAGGGGTACACGCTCGCCGCGGGCGGGGAGCACGCGGAGGCGCTCGAGGCCTTCACCCGGGCCGAAGCGGGGTTCGCGGCTGCGGGGGACGAACGGGGCCGGGCCCGCGCCTGTACCAACAGGTCGCTGGCGCTGGTGCGGCTCGGACGCCTCGCGGAGGCGCTCGAAGGCTTCCGGTCGGCGCTCGGGAGCTTCGAGGCCGAAGGGGAGCTCCTGCACGTGGCCGAGCAGCACGGGAACATCGGCTCGGTCCACCGCGACCTGGGGGAGCCGGACGCGGCGCTCGCGGGCTACGAGAAGGCGCTCGAACTCTACCGGCGCCTGGGGATGGAGGAGCGGGCGGCCGACCAGTGCACCAACCTCGCCTACGCCCGGTACATGAAAGAAGACTACCCGGAGGCCCTCCGCTGCTACCGCGAGGCGGTCGGGCTCTACGCCCGGTCCGGCTGCGAGGAGAAGCGCGCGCTGGCGGCCGCGAACGCGGACCGGCTGGAGGCGGCGCTCGGGACAGCGGAATGAAGGGGCTGGAGCTCGCCGAAAGCTACTACCGCGCGGTCGGGCTCCCGATGCTGCGCTCCCGCTTCGCGGGCTGGGAGGAGCGGTTGGCGGCGGGCCTGGCCGGGCCCGGTTCGGAGTGTTTCGGCCTGGACGACGCGATCTCGCGCGACCACGACTGGGGCCCCGCCTTCTGCCTCTGGCTCGGCGACGAGGAGTACCTCGAGATCGGCGAGCGCCTGCGGCAGGCGTACCTGGAGCTCCCCCCCCTCTTCATGGGCTTCGGCCCCCGCAAGGCCAGCCCGGGGGAGGAGTGGCGCGTCGGCCCCTGCCGCACCTCCGACTTCTTCCGCCGCTTCACCGGGCTCCGGCGCCCCCCCGAAACCCTCCGGGAGTGGCTGCGGATCCCCGAAGCCAACCTGGCCGCCTGCACCAACGGCAAAGTCTTCGCCGACCCCGAGGGGGGGTTCACCCGCTGGCGGCAGGCCCTGCTCGACTATCCCGAGGACGTGCGCCTCAGCAGAATCGCCGATCTCTGCCTCTCCGTCGGCCAGACCGGGCAGTACAACTTCGCCCGCTCCGTGCGCCGCGCCGAACCGTTTGCGGCCGCCTACTCCGCGGTGAAGTTCTGCGCCGACGCGATCGCGCTGGTGTTCCTCCTCAACCGGCGCTACGCCCCCTTCTACAAATGGCTCCACCGCGCCGTGCGGGACCTGCCGCTCCTGGGGAGCGCCGTCCACGAGCGGGTCGGCGCCCTGGTGCAGTCGTCCGAGCCGGCGCGCCGGGAGGAGATCATGGAGGAAACCTGCGTCCTCCTGGCCGACGAGCTCCGGCGGCAGGGGCTGTCGGACTGCCCCGGCGATTTCCTGCTCGAGCACGCCCCGCGGGTGCGGGCGCGGATCACCGACCCGGAACTCGCGCGCCCCTGACTGGAGACACCATGAACGAAAAAGAGCGGCTCATCGAAGCGATCCTGGAGATCGAACTCCGGATGTTTTTGACCGTAAACCCGGTCCTGACGAGCGGGTGCCAGGAAGACCCCGAGGGTTTCCGGCTCCACCGCCGCGCCCAGTTCCTCCCCTGGCCCGAGGAGACTCTCGCCAGCTACCTCGAGGACCTCGGCGCGGCCGAGGAGCGGGGGGAGAACCTGATGCGCCGCAAGTACGCCCGCATGCAGGGCCCGGCGGAGGAAAGCGGCCCGGAAGTCGAGGAGATCGTGCGCCGCGAGATGGAGTGGCAGCGCGCGATGTTCCGGGACTACCCCGCCGTCATGGGCGGCGCGCGCCCCCTCACCGACGACCGCACCCGGGCCGAGATGACGTCGTTTGAAACCTACACCCGCGGCGAGCTCGAAACCTACTCCCCCCGCACCCTGGGGCTGCTGCGGCGCGACCTTGTGGCCATGCGGGACCGGGGCGAGAGCCTGTCCGAGAAAATCTACGGCCACCTCGTGCGCGCGCTCGGCTACGCCTCGCTCGCGGACGCGGAACAAAAATTGAAACCCCGGATGGGTCCCCTTTCATGACGAGGCAAACCGTGGGCAACCCCGACTGGATGTGGAACGAAATGCGGCAGGTGGGAACCGACTACGCCGACACCGCCGAGGTGGCGGCCTATGACGCGCGCATGGCGTCCTTTCGCGACGTGAACCGGGAAAATCAGCAGACATTGGCGCTTCTCGAGCTCGCGCCGGGCTCGAAGGTCCTCGAGATCGGGTGCGGCACCGGGCGATTCGCCCGCGCCGCCGCCCGGGCGGGCCTCGAATCCTTTGCGGTCGACATCTCCGAAGTCATGCTCCGCTACCTGGCCGAAAAAGCGCAGGAAGAGGGATTAAAGCTTGCCGGGCTTCAACACGCGGGCTTTTTGACCATGAGCTTTCCTCCGGGGCATTTTAACGCGGCGGTCTCGGGCGCCGCCCTGCACCACCTCCCCGACGCCTGGAAGCTCGTCGCCCTTCTCAACGTCGCCCGGGTTCTCCGGCCCGGGGGGCGGTTTCTCCTCGGGGACGTGGTGTTTTCCCTCTCCCCGGACGAGACTCCCGAAGAATGCTTCGAGCGCTTCTGCGCGTCGCTTCCCGGCATGCGGCTGGAAGCGGCGCGCCACGCCGCCGCGGAGTTCTCCACCTACGACTGGATCCTGGAGGGCCTGATCGAACGCGCCGGCTTCGAGATCGAGTCAAGGACCGCCGCCCCCGCCTCCTTCATCCGGTACCTTTGCAGGAAAACCTAGCGCGGGCCGCTCTTGAGTTCTTCAGCCAGGTGTTCTCCCGGACGTATCGCAGTTAACGGCATGGTGAACCGCTGGAGCCCTTGTCGGGATTGGCTCTTTGAGCAGCGCCATACCTGGCCAACTCCTCCCGGACCACCGAGCGCAGTGTCTCTTCCAGCGGTTCCTCCATCGATTCGATATGCCGGCGCAAAGCTTCATTGATCAACGCCTGATAGCTGCCCCCCCCTGCGGCGTGGACCTGGGCGCGGAATGATTCCAGGATGTCATCGTCAATGCGAATCGTAATTCGGGTCTTTCCGGGAGGCGCCTTGAGGACCCTGCCCCGCTTGCCATGCGAGAAATCGTATTCCTTTTTCATGATCTAACCCTCGTACTGATGGCTCTCATGTGGTGTCGCCCGCCTGGCCGATATGATTCTGATGGTGTCGCCACGCCAGGCATAGACTACAACCAACAGACGGCCCAGGGCATTCATCCCTAAAGTGACAAAGCGCTCCTCGCCTGAAACACACTCTCGAATGGTGACTGCCCGGTCGTCGTCGAGCACCGATACCGCATCGGCGAAATCAACATTGTGTTTCCGTTGGTTTGAAGCCGCTTTGGCTGGATCCCAATCGAGCTTCATCATAAAATTGTATGTACATGCGTGCATATTGTCAAGGTGCTGGAAAATATCCACCCTTTCGGCTGCTCCCACGGTGGCGCCGGCCTTGATTTCCACCCCGGCCACGGCGCTCTCGGGGCGAAATACCGGAATGGGGAATCGGCCCTGGCCTGCCTGACGGAATTCTGGAACTTTCCCCCGATGACGGTGACAGATTCACCACTTTCCGGTGAATCTGCATTCGCCTTACAATGATATTATGGCTCCCGGGAATTACTCTTGCAGCCGGGCAGGCAATCCCTGCATGTTCGTTCCCATCGGGGGTGAGGTGATGATGAGAAAACCGAGGATTCGCGCGATCCCCTTCATAGCGGCCGTTTTGCTCCTCATCGGCCTGATCCTGGCGGCCGGGGACCGCCTCTCCGCGATGTTCGCCCCCGCCCCGAGCGATCCTGTCCGCAGGATCACCCTTTTCTACACCAGCGACGAAGAAGGGTACCTGGAGCCCACGAGGGACAGGGTAAGGTCCTACGGCGGCTCGGCCCAGGTCATGGCCGCCCTGCGCCAACGGGGGTATCTTCCCGGGGGCGAGCAGTCCCTGCTCCTCAGCGGGGGCGACATGTGGACCGGTCCGGCGATCTCCACCTGGTTTGAGGGGGAATCGACCGTCGCGGTCATGAACGCGATGGGCTACCAGGCCGCCGCCATCGGCAACCACGAGTTCGACTTCGGCCAGGAAAGGCTGAGGGCGAACCGGAAGGCCGCCCGATTCCCCTTTCTCTCGGCCAACCTGACGGTGAAAGACACCGGCGAACGGCCCGATTATGCGCTCCCCTATATCCTCCGCGAGGTGAATGGAGTCAAAGTGGCCGTCATCGGGCTGACCACCCGGCAGACCCCCGGGATCGTCGTTCCCGACAACATCGCGGGCCTCGAAGTGACCGACTACGCCGAAGCCCTACGGCGCACGGTCCCCCGGGCGGCGGCGGAAGGGGCCGAGTTGCCGGTGGTGATCGCCCACGTCTGCCCGACCGACCTCCACACCCTGGTCCCGGTCGCCGCGGAGCTTTCCATCCCCCTGATGCTCGGGGGCCACTGCCACTCGGTCGTCGAAAATGTCGAGCAAAAAGGCGTGCGCATCATCGGGCCGGGCGCCCATTGGCAGTCCTTCGCCCAGGTGGAGATCGCCTTCGATAAAGCCGCCCGCAAGGTGGTGCACACGAGGGCCGACCTGGTGCGGGTCGAGCATCCGCTCAAAGGCACCCCCCTCCCCTCCGACCCGGCGATCGCGGCCATCGTCGCCGGGTGGTCGAAGAAAGCGGAAGCGGCGCTGGGAGAGGTCATCGGCTACACCAGGGCCGGCATTCCCAGGGGTCAGCCGCTGTATGACCTGCTGCTCCATTCCTGGCTGTGGGCCTACCCGGAGGCCGACATCGCCATCAGCAACTTCGGCGGCTTCCGGGAGGCCATCGCGCCGGGCGAGATCACCCGCGCCGACATCCTGACCACGTGGCCTTTCAACAACGACATCGTATCGGTCGACCTGACCGGCGCGCAGCTCGTGGAAAACCTCCGTCGCTGCGGAGGCGCGGCGGCGGGTCTCACCTATCGCCGCTCCGGGGAGGAGGTCGAGGCCACCCTCGACAGCGGCCGCCCCCTCGACCCGGCGGCCACCTACCGCGTGCTCGTGAACAGTTACATGTACGCGGGCGGGGACCACTATCTGTTCAAGACCCAGAATCCCAACGGCACCAGCCTCGGAGTCCCGATGCAGGACCCGGTAATCCGGTGGATCCAGGCTCAGAAGACTTCGCCGCAGCATCCGCTGGAAACCCTGTTGCAGGACAAGGCGTTATCGCCTCGCCGCTAGATCCCCCGACGGACGATTGCGGGGCAAAGCCCTTTTGTGTGACATCCAAGCACTCCGTTCTCCACGCAATTCCTGTCCCTCGAGGCCTGCCAAGGGCATGAATTATATGTTATATAATATCTTTTATGCCGCCTTATATGCTATCGCATATCCCTTGATTTACAAAACGATACGTTTTATTATATATAGATGAGAGATGATACAAAGAAGCATATCGGGCAAAGACCATTAAGGCTAAAAGGGCTTCCCGTGGATCTCCGGGAAAAGCTCAAAGAAGCGAGGATCGGTCGCGGCTGGGGCCAGAGGGAGCTGGGCGGTAAAATCGGGTTGCCCCAACCGCACATATCCGCCATTGAATCGGGCGGGGTTGTGCCCCGTTTCGACACGCTGCTCGATATCGTCCGGGTTCTCGATCTGGACCTCCTGCTCGTTCCCCGTTCGCTTGTTCCCGCGGTACAGTCTCTCATACGGGCGCAGAAGGAGCCCGAGTCCGCTGAGAAATCGCTCTATGCAGCCGGTGATGAAGAGCCACCACCCGAAAGGGACCATGATGAAATATGATCCCAAAACAATAAACGCGCTCGCGGTCCACCTGCACAAACGCCGAATTGGTGTAATAAACCGGCTCGGTGGTGATGGCTTTCTTTTCTCATTCGAGCAGGATTATATCGACGACTCGAACCGGCCCACGCTCAGCCTTTCCTTCAAGGGGCAGGCCGGCGGCTTGGTCTATCCAACGCGCGCCGTGGCAGCGCGATTGCCCGTATTCTTCTCGAACCTTTTGCCCGAAGGCCATCTGCGTGAGTATCTCGCCACGCATGCCGGCGTGAAGCCTCGACGCGAATTTTTCCTTCTGGCTGTGCTCGGGGAAGATCTTCCCGGCGCACTCACCGTAGCACCGTAATCGTGCAATAATCCCCACATTCCCAAGGGCCTGGTGAATGCCTATGATACCCCCTAAAAATGGGAGGAATCATGGCACTCAAAACAGGACAAACCACAACCCATCGATCGAATACAGGAATCTGTCGCACCCGATGAAGGAAAACGCGATCAGGATGAGCCCGCGCCGGGGCCCGTTTTCAGATTTTCACTCGCGGGAGTACGGCTGAAATTCTCAGCACTCATGGAGGCCTCGGGTGGCCTCACTATTCCCGCCGGCGGAAAAGGAGGTTCGTGGGTGGTGAAGCTGCCATCCGGCCGATTTGCGGGAGTGCCCGAAAACGAATACACCATGATGTCGCTCGCACGGGAAACAGGCATTGAGGTTCCACCCATGGAGCTGGTCGACATGAGCGACATTCGCGGACTGCCCGCCGATGCCGGCGCCATGGAAGGGAAGGCACTTGCCGTACGGCGCTTCGATCGCGGCACCCGTGGGGAGAGCATCCACATGGAGGATTTTGCCCAGGTCTTCGCTGTCTATCCGGAAGACAAATACCACCGGCACAGCTATGCCGACATTGCTTCCGTTTTATGGGCGGAAACCGGAGAAGCCGGCACGTATGAATTTTTGCGGCGGTTGGTCTTTTCGGTGCTGATCGGAAATGCGGATATGCACCTGAAGAACTGGTCGCTTCTCTATCCCGACCGCCGCACGCCTGTGTTGTCGCCTGCCTACGATTTTCTTTCTACCCTGCCTTACATACCGGGCGATGAATTGGCCCTGGGTTTCGGCGGCAGCCGCAGCCTTCGTGAAATCACTCCCGATCAAGTAAGGCGTTTTGCAGATACTGCGCGACTGCCCGTAAGTCCGTTATGGAAGATCGTCATCGACACCACAGAGCGAACCGTGGCGGCCTGGGAGACACTCGCCGAAAAGGATATTCTTTCCGAAAAGATGCGTGGATTGATCGGCGATCAGATTTTCTCCGTGGCAAAGACCGTCGCGCGCGCAACCGGCAAATAACTCCTGGTTACTGTCATTTCTCTTACAGTTCAATACCAATGCCCGGCGTTGCCCTCTTCAGGGGGACACCGCGCAACAAGCGGCGAATATATCTTCTCTGACCTAGCTTCTACCCGCGAGCCTGTAAAAGCGCCAGGATTCAACTCGTTTTTTGCCATGGCCGACTTCTACAGACACTGGTTGGAGAAGTATTCGCACCGGTGGCGCGGGTTTTCCCTGTTCGCATTTGCCGATCAATTAACCGGAAACTCTAAAGCGCTTATGTATCTATATGATATGGGTTTCTCCCAGACCTTTGCCGGTAATCCATCAATTACCCGTCAATTAAACTCTTGCCCAGAACGGAACATACTTCATGAGCTTTCGAGAGGCCCCCTCGTCAACCGGCTTGATCGCTTCATCCTCAACCGCTTCAAGGATATATCGGGACACGGCCGCCTTGTTCCTCTCCTCCACGCCGAACCGTTCTCTCAGCGACGCATTCGTCAAATGATCGCGCATCACCCACTTCAGGCAAGCATGGAGGTAACAGGCGCGTACTCGATCTGCCTTATTCATTTCTCTCAGTGGCTTATGGGCGAAATGGAGGACTACCCGTGTAAAGCCTTTGGGTGCTTCAAAATAAGGAGCGGGGACCCGGCCGCTCCCGCGTTTCCGAATGAACGCGCTTGTTGGCTACCTCCTCGAGCCCGAGCCGCACCTGGTGGTTCACGTCGGCAAAATCCGCCAAGTTGTTCTTTACAGGATTCTGCACTCGGCTTCGACGGTCGCGCCGCTTCTGCGCCGTGCGGTTTTGTTCGACATAGGCCGGGTGTTGCTGCCGGTAGCGCCGGCTATATATATAGAAACCTCTATAGAGTTTTTGTACCGCCTCCCCGCAGATTAACCATCCAACCCGGTCCCCTTCGATTTTCCTGGAAATGGATCCCTTTGTAAGTCCCGGAAACAAGTGGATGCTGATGGACGCCGGAACGCTTCAATTGCAGTGTGGATTTACAGGATGGCTCGGGTTACAAATGGGGAACGATTTGACCGGGAGTGGCGGGGCTAATGGGTGTTGGCCTTGATGCTTTCGGCTGCCTGGATGAGGCTCTTGATCTCATCCTCGGTAAAGCTGGCTTCCTTGATGTAGCGAAGCAAATTCATGACCTCGGGTTGGTCATGAAGGTAGTCGACAACTTCCGGGTCCGTGGACGAGGACAAACGGAACAGCACGTCGGGATCGGCCGCCAGCACCTTGGCCAGCTCCTTGATTACCTCTGGCCTTGGCGGACGCTCCTTGCCACGTTCGATGCGGCTCAGATAGGCGGGGGAAATGCCTACCTTGGTCGCCGTCTCGCGCAGCCCGAGGTCTTGGGCGACTCGAAGGTCGCGGATGGTTTCACCAAAGTTTTTCATAGGGTCTAATATACCTCGCTGTTTAGTGTTTTGCAACACAAAATTCCTCTGGCATTCTTTGGCTTAATTTGGTATATTCTGGTTGATTTTTACTCAGAGGCAGGTAACTTACCCCTGTTCTGGCACTGTGCCTTGACGGCCAACAGCCCTGCAGGAGAGGCGACATGAGCAATGAAGAGGTTCTGAAACTAAAGGATGTCGCCGCCCTACTTAAGGTCGGCGACAAGACGGTCTATTCCATGGCCCAGACCGGGGAACTGCCTGCTTTCAAGGTCCGAGGCCAGTGGCGATTCTCCCGAAAGGACATCGACGCATGGATAGAGCAACAGAAACACACAACCCAGGATTTCGGCGAGGACGACCAGAAATGACACCAGCCTCGGTGAACGGAGTTTTTATATGAGCAGAAAGAAGAACAAGCAGGCCGAGAACACGATCCCGGCGGGATACACGCTCGACTACGTTTCCGGCAAACAGGTCAAGGAAACGAAAAAGGAGCTGGTCCGGCAGCGGGTCGTTCGCGCCTTGATCCACGAATACGGATTCTCGCCGGAAGACATGGAACTGGATTTTTCCATTGGCGGCCGCAAGAAGGTGGACGTGGCCATCTTCCACCATGGCAAGGAACACACCATCGAGAACCTGGGCCGCGCCGTGCTCTGCCGCCAGGAGCCGAACGTCGGCAAGAATGCCGTGCGCATCCGTGACTTCGAGCAGGCCGCCAAGGACCTCGATGAGATCGAAACTATCATGCGTGAGGTCGACGCGGTTCAGTACGGCTTGTGGACCAACGGCCTGGAGTTCTTCTTTGTCGAGAAGGAACAGAAGCGTTTCGAAACCAAGTGCAACCCCATCGGCGATTGGCCGATGGCCGAAGAGTCGGTCGGCACCAAGGAGGTCATCTCCGATGCCCATACCCGCATCGCCGACAACGAGATGCTCAAGATCACCTTCCGTCGCTGCCACAACTACATCCATGGCAACGAGGGTATGCCCAAGGATGCCGCCTTCTGGCAGTTCCTCTACCTGATTTTCTGCAAGATGCACGATGAGAATCTGCGCGGAAAACAGCGCCAGGCCTGGCAGCGCCGGTTCTGGGCTGGCCCGAAGGAGCAGTTCGAACCACAGGGCCGCAAGGCCATCCGCGCCCGTATCGAGGAGCTCTTCACCGAGGTCAAGAAACAGTACAAGAACATTTTTCGAGGCAACGAGGAGATCACTCTCTCCGACCGGGCGCTGGCTTTTATCGTTTCTGAATTGGCCAAGTATGATTTTGCCCGTACTTCAATAGATGCAAAGGGAACAGCTTATCAAGAGCTTGTAGGTGTGAATCTCCGTGGTGATCGGGGGCAATATTTCACGCCACGTGGGGTAGTAGACCTTGTTGTTGAAATGCTCGACCCCAAAGACGGCGAAACAGTTTTGGACCCAGCATGTGGAACAGGAGGGTTTCTCGTCTCGTGCCTCAAATATATGAAAAAGAAGATTGAGGAAAGAAACGATATAGAACAAGACATCGCCAGTACTCAGCAATTCTTTACCGTTGATGCGGAGCTTAAGGATTATGCATCCAAGTACGTATTTGGAGCCGATTTTGATCCTTTTTTGATCCGAGCGGCCCAGATGAACATGGTGATGGCTGGTGATGGAAAAGGACACATTTACCACGTCAATTCACTTGAATTTCCGAACGGTCATTTGGTTGACAAGATAAAACAAGAAGAAAAGGACCTGAAAAAGAAATCTGGCGAGAGAATCCAAGAGAAACTAGCTCTTGGCTCATTCGATATTGTGATGACAAATCCACCCTTTGGCTCCGATATTCCTATTACGGACCCAAGCATTTTGAAGCAATACGAGCTGGCTCACGCCTGGGAACCGGACGGTGAAGGCGGCTTCCGTAACACTGGCAACGCCAAGGGTAGCGTCGCGCCGGAGATTCTCTTTATCGAGCGCTGCATCAAGTGGCTGAAGCCTGGCAGCGGCCGCATGGGCATCGTCCTGCCCGACGGGGTTCTCGGCAACCCGGCGGCCGAGTACATTCGCTGGTGGATCATGCGCGAAACACAGGTGCTCGCCTCCGTCGACCTGCCGGTGGAGGCCTTCATCGCCGAGGCTAACGTCAACATCCTCACCAGCCTGCTGTTCCTGCGCCGAAAGAGTGAAGAGGAAAAACGCATCGAGGCCCTGGGTGGCATCGATGAATATCCGGTATTTATGGCCGTGGCCGACAAGGTTGGCTTCGACCGCCGTGGCAACAAGCTCTACAAGCACACGCCGGACGGCGAAGAGATTGTCGAGCCCAAGAAACATATCGAGCGCATCCGCATCGGCGGGCGCTTCGTGGAACGGACCCTGACCCGCAGTGAAAAGATCGAGGACAACGATCTGCCGGTCATCGCTGAGAAGTACCGCGAATTTCTCAAGGAGCAGAACGGATGAGCGATCAAGACGACATCATTGAGGCCCCGCAGGATGCTGCCGAAGAGAGCGGCCCGGATAACTTTTTCATCGACATCCTGACCGGCAACAAGGAGAGCGCTTCGGCCAAGAAGCTGCTGGTGCAGAAGGTTCTACGCCAGCTCATCGAGAGCTACGGCTTTGACCGGGACGACCTGGAGGTCAACTACAACCCCCAGATCGCTGGCCAGGGGCGCAAGCGCATCGACATTGCGATTTTCCGTCCTGATGCCGCGCACAACAACGATAATCTGCAGCGGATCATCGTCTGCAAGAACCAGAAGAAGCGCGACAAGCTTCGTTCCATTACCGAGGCCGACGCCGACCTGCGCGAACTCAAAGAGCTGCTGGAGCTGATCCCCGGCGTGACGCTGGGCATGTGGACCAACGGCCAGGAAGAGTTCCTGTTCCAGGTCGAGCGTACCCGCTTCGAGGTCCGAGCCAAACCGCTCGGTGTCTGGCCGGTGCCGGGCGAACGCACCACCGATCTCGACCGTACCGGCGGCGTCATTCAGGTCAGCGCCGAGGCGGAAGACCTGGAAGATGCTCTACTGCGCTGCCGCCAGTATCTGAATCGCAACCTGGGACTCGATCACAAGGATTCCTTCAAGCAGTTAGCCGTGCTGATGCTGGCCAAGATCCACGACGAGACGCTGCCCACCGGCGAGCGCAGATTCTGGATCAGGGGCGACGAGCCTTTCACCGAGGCGGGCCAACAGGCCATTGCCCAGCGCATCAACGAATCCATTGCCGCCGCCAAGGCCTGGCAGCCGAACCTGCTGACCCGTGGCTGGGACCTGACGCTGGAACCCCACGAGACCGCCCGCGTGGTCATGGAGCTGGCCCGTTACTCTCTGAGTGAAACCCAGCCCCGCTACCGCACCGGGGCCTTCCGTGCGGTCGCCCGTAGCGTGATGGACGGCCGCGAGGGCCGCTACCCAACGCCACTCAACGTGGCCGAAATGGCGGTGGAGATGCTCGACCCGCAACCCGGCGAACGCATCGTGGACTGCTCCAGCGGCACCGGCACTTTCCTGGCCATGACCGCCGCGCACATCTTCAAGAAGAAACTGGCAGCCATGGGCACCACGCCCGATGAGGCCACCAACGAGCAGATTCGCCAGGCGCAAAACGAAACCGCCGCCTGGGCGGCCAGCAATGCCCTCGGCTGCGACATCGATCCCTTCCTGGCCGTGGCCAGTCGCATGAACCTGCTGTTTACCACGGGCAATCCCGGCCGCGTGTTCCGCATCGATGCCCGCACCTTCCCGGATGGCGATCTGGATGGCATCGAAGCCGCCCGCCCGGCCATGCCGCTGGGCAGCATGGATATGGTGCTGCTCAACCCCTGGTTCTCGACCCAAGACACGGTGAGCGACACCTCCATTCTGGAGCGCTATGACCTGGGCAACAACTGGGAGCGCGACGAGGAAGGTGGATTCCGCAATACGGGTAATCTGAGCACCGGAGGCGTCCCGCCCGAGGTTCTGTTCATCGAACGCGCCCTGCAATGGGTGAAGCCTGGGACTGGCCGCGTGGGCATCCTTCTGCCCGACGGTCTGTTGGGCAATCCCGGCGATGAGTATGTGCGCTGGTGGATTCTGCGCCACTGCGAGGTCATGGCCTCGGTTGACCTGCCGGTGGAGCCCTTCAAGGTCACCGTCAAGGAGTACGGCCTGACTCCTGCCTTGCCAAGCCTTTTGGTACTTCGCCGCCGCAGCCAGGAGGAGCTGATCAACACCGAGCATCCCGAATACAAGGTCTTCATGGCCGTGGTAGATCGGGCTGGTGTCGATGCCCGGGGGAATCTCCTGTTTCAGCGAGCCCCAGATGGTGAAGAGCTGGTTTTCGATGAGGAAGTGATCGAGCGGGTTCGTGAAGGCGGCGAAGTGGAAATCCGCCGGACCACGCGCCGCAACCGCCGCATTCATGACGAGCTGCCGCTGGTGGCAGAGAAATACAAGGAATTCCGCGCAACCGGCGAGGTGACGTTATGAGCAGAAAATTTCAATGTCGAATGGTGCCGAGTTCATGGCTGGAACTTGAAGAGCGGAGACTGGTGGCAAAGCCATATTTTTCTGGAGCAATCGAGGCAAAGTTAGCTTTGCAAAAACTAGATTGTGAAAACCTGGTTGATCTTACAAAAAGCGGCAAGAAAGGTATTTTTAATGGTCCCAGGTTTAGCCGTGTTTTTGTTAGTGATCCTAAGCACGGGTTGAAACTGATAAGCGGCTCAGATCTATTGCAATGCGACTTATCTCACACGGATATGATTGCAAAATGGCAAGCTCGTTCCATGAAAGAAATGATACTTACCCCTGGAACAACACTAATTTCATCATATGGGACTATAGGGAGATGCGTTTACACAAGAGAAGATATGGCAGGCCATATTGGATCAGACAATGTATTAAAAGTAATTCCAGATGAATCAAAAATATTGCCGGGATATCTCTATACATTTTTAACAAGCAAATTCGGCGTACCCATGATTATTAAGGGAGAAGGTGGTAGTGTCGTAACATATCTTGATCCGAACCGCGTTCACTCAATCCCTGTACCTAGACTCGGAAATATTGAGAAACAGGCAGACGATTTAATTCAATTAGCGGCCAATTACCGTGTTGAAGGTATCAAAGCGTTTGAAGAGGCAAAATTAGCCTTTGATGAAAGACTGGGAGTTCAAGATGATGACAAACCACTATGTGGCCTATCCTTTTCAACAATCAAGTCTTCTGCTTTGTTGAAACGAGTAGATGCAGCGTATCACTCACCTTCGGCAATTCGTATTGAGGGCAACATTAGAGAGCTAGATTTCACTTCTGTAGGGAAGTTGGCCACTGTTATGCTGCCTCCTATCAGTTCAAGGGTTATGACTGACGATCCGGATTATGGTTACTCCTACTTTTCTGGTGAAGCCCTTTATTACTGGACTCCTGAGCCAAAAGGCTATTTGGCAAGGAAGTCACCTAAAATTGAAACACTTTTAGTTGACGATGAAGGGATATTGGTGCAGGCATTTGGCCAAACCTATGGCCTAATTTGTAGGCCGACTTGGATTATTCCTAGTCTTGTTGGCTCCGCGATTAGTGGTTTGATGTTGCGATTGACATCACCAGACAAGCGTATGCTGAGATACCTTTACGCCTTTATAGCATCGCGGGCTGGGCAGATTGTGACGAAAAGGTTGCCCTACGGCGGCTCTATTCCGCACATGAATGAAGGCCAATATAGAGAAGTTCCAGTTCCATTATTTGAAGACAGCTTGATCGATCGAATTAGCGAAAAAATTCAGATCTTCATTAATTCTAAAACAGAGAGCAATGCTTTAGAGGAACAGGCTCGCACCCTCGTCGAGCGCACCATTGAGGAGGGAGGTCGCTAATGGCGAAGGTCATACCCATCGGGCAACCCGCGAACGAATCTGAACGCCAGGCCATCGGTTTCCTTCGGGATCACCTACCCGACGGCTGGCTGATCTTCCACAACTTCGAGATGCGCCAGGGTGAGGAGGTGTTCGAAATCGACATCGCCATCCTCGCGCCTCACGCAGTGTATCTAGTGGATGTCAAAGGAACGCGGGGCAACATCGATGTGTATGGCTCCAAGTGGTACCCCGAGGGGCGGCAGCCGTTTTTCTCACCACTTGCCAAGCTGCGCAGCCACGCCAAGACCATGGCCACCATCATCCGTGAGAGCAACACAGGCCAGATCGAACTGCGCAAGGCCCACGTGCATGCCGCCGTGTTGCTTACCGCCGATGACGCCGCCGTGTTCGACCAGGCGGGCCTCGACAGCCCGGACGTGACCGACTTCAAACACTGCCTGAAATATTTCACAGATAAAGCGCGAATCCCGAGCCATCGCCTAAACGACATCAAAAAATTCACAAAGATCATTGCCGGTGCAATCACAGGTAAGGCGAAGCCAAAGACTGCCGCAACGGTTTTTCGCGATTGGCAAGTCGAAGAAAAGTTGGGCGGCACCGACCGCTATACCGAATACCGCGCCAAGCACAACCTATTGGGCAAGAGCGGCGGCATGGCCCGCCTGCGGGTCTATCAGGCCGACCCTTACCAGGACGAGGCCGCCCGCAAGGAAGAGTTTAAAAAGATCAGTAACGCCTATCGCGCCGTGGCGCACATGCCGACCCACGCCAATGTGCTGGCGGTGAAGGACCTGTTCGTCTCCGACGATGAAGATAAGGTGGTGCTGGTCACTGAGGACCTGCCCGGCCAGGCCCTGCGCCTGCATATCAACAAGGCCTCCCTGGCGCTGACCTTTGACCAGAAGCTCCAGGTGATGCGGGATGTGCTCTCCGCCCTGGATCATGCACACCGGCATGAGGTGATCCACCGCAATCTCACCCCGGACGCCATTCTGGTGACCAAGGGCGGCCAGGCCCGGGTGACGGGTTTCGATTTCGCCCGGGTGGGCAAGAACCGCACCTCCACCATCGCCGATCAGGTGGTGGATGACCTGGAAGCCGCCTATCAGGCTCCGGAGTGTTTCAAGGACCCGACCCAGGCCAGCATCGCCTCCGACCTCTACGCCGCCGGACTGATCTTTTACGAGCTGCTGACCGGCGAACTGCCCTTTGAAAGCGTCGACCAGATGATGGAGGCCGACGGTCGCTTCCCGATGAAGCCCTCGGAACACAAGCCGGACCTGCCCAAGGGGATCGACGAGTGGCTGCAGAAGTTCTGCGAGTTCGACCCCGAGGAACGGCACACCAGCGCGGCCATCGCCCGCAAGGGCCTGGATGACCTGATCCTGCCCGAGGCCAAGAATGACTCCGCCCCGGATGTGAGCGGCCCGGCCGTGGTCGTGCCGCAGCTCCCCGATAACCTGATGAACCTGCCGCAGGATTTCATCCTGGCGGATCGCTTCCGCATTCAGAAGAAGCTGGGCAGCGGCGGCTTCGGTGTCGCCTACAAGGTGTTCGATTCCCTGGGCGATGTGGTGCGGGTTATCAAGCTGGTGACCAAGGACCGCCGCAGCGTGTACGAGCGGCTGCGCCGCGAATACAAGACCCTGACCAATCTGCCCGACCATCCGCATGTGGTGAAGGTGATCTGGGCGGACCGCATGGCCGATGCCAAGCAGACGCCGTACATCGTCTTTGAGTATGTGGAAGGTCTGGATGTCTCCGATTTGATCGATGCCGAGGCGCTGTCGCTGGATGATGCCGTGCGCATCGTGCGCGAGGCCGCCGATGGGCTGGCCCATCTACACAAGCACGGGGTCTACCATCAGGACGTCAAGCCCTCCAACCTGCTGTGGACCGATAAGGGCGTCCGCATCATCGATTTCAACGTTGCGGTATCCGAGAACGATGAGGTTCAAGGCGGTGGCGGCACGCGCCGTTACCTGCCGCCGGATTACGATTACAACTCCGAGCCGGATGCTTCGGATCGGATGGACCGTGACCTCTACGCCCTGGGCGTCTCCTTCTATGAGTGTCTGACCGGCAAGTATCCTTTCGACGACCCCACGCCGCCGATCAAGACTCAGCCCAAGGACCCCAAGCAGTTCAAAGGTTGCGCCGACCTCAGCTCGTCGCTGGTCAATGTGCTGGTGAAGATGATCGCGCCGGAGCGCAAGGATCGCTTCGCGTCTGTCGATGAGTTCTTGACCGCCATGACCGAGGTCAAGCGCCTGCGCTCGGTGCTGACCACCGGCGAGATTGGTGCCGGACCCAAGGTGGTGTCCAAGCTGGGCTTCGAGCCGACCAAGCCCAACACCAACCCCTTTGTCACCCATCTGCTGACCCTCTACAGCCAGAGTCAGGTGTCCAACGCGGGCACCCGTGGCCTCGACGAAGTTGGCAAGGCCACCTACGTGCCGACCTATCTGGATGAGAAACTCAAACCCGCGCTGCTCAAGGGCGAGTTCCGCCTGGTCATCATCAGCGGTAACGCCGGTGACGGTAAGACGGCCTTCATTCAGCAGTTCGAGGCCTTTGCCGAAAGCAAGGGCGCACAGATGCAGCGCGGTGCGAACGGGGCCGTATTCCAGCTCAAGGGGCATACCTACCAGAGCAACTACGACGGCAGCCAGGATGAAGGCGACGAGCGCAACGATGCAGTGCTACAGAAGTTTTTTGCCCCCTTCGCGGGCAAGGACGCCTCCGGTTGGCCCGAGAATCAGACCCGCCTGATCGCGATCAACGAGGGTCGGCTGGTCGATTTCTTCCTCGAACACGAAGAGGAGTTTCCGCTGCTCGCCAAGCAGATCCAGCAGGGGTTGGCCGGAGCCGCTCCGGAAGGCGGCATCGCGGTCATCAACCTCAACCTGCGGTCGGTGGTCGCCGAACCCGAGGAAGGCCAGCCTTCGATTCTGGAACGGCTGATCGTCCGCATGACGCAGCAGGAATACTGGCAGGCCTGCGAGAAGTGCGACCTCAAGGGCAAGTGCTTTGCCTACCATAACGCCCGGACCTTCCAGGACCCGGTTGCCGGACCCAAGGTGATCGAGCGCCTGAAGATGCTCTACACCATTACCCATCTGCGCGGGCGACTGCACATCACCATGCGCGACCTGCGTTCGGCGCTGGCCTTCATGCTGGTGGGCACCCAGGATTGCGACGGTATTCACCAGCTCTATCAGAACGGTGGTGAGGAGACCCAGAATCGCATCCTTGACGGTTTCTATTTCAACTCGTGGCTTGGCGGGGCGGAAGGCTCCAATGACCGGCTGATTGCCCTGCTGCGCGAGATCGATGTTGCCGAAGTCAGCAACCCCGATCTGGACCGCGAGCTTGGCTTCCTCAATCCCAAGACCAAGGCCATGAGCCGCTTCTCGTTCGCGGAGCGGGCCGGATATGACAATGAACTGGTGGAGACGCTGTTTGGCAGTCTTCCTCGCGATTACTCATCGAAGAACCGTGCTCGATTGATCGCCAAGCACCGGAATTACCTCTCGCACATGCGCCGCCGCCATTTCTTCGAACGACGGGACATCGGCTGGAAGGAGATGCTGCCTTACGGAAGCATCGATCCCTTCTTGGATGCCATCGAGGAACCTGGAGCGAAGAGCCAGGATGAAGTAACCATCATTCTCCGTGCCATCAACCGGGGCGAAGGCTTGAGCGATCCGGCGCGGCTGGGCAACCAGTTGGCGCTGCGTGTTCGCCAGGTGGATAAAGGCACCATCCGTAGTTACCGCCTCTTTGACGGCGACCATTTTACGCTACGCACCGAGCAGGAAACGGCGGCTCATCCTTTCCTCGAGTGCCTGTCTCAGGCGCTGGTACTGCTTTACGACTCCGGCGACGGCCACAAGGCCAGCCTGCGCATCAATCTCGACATCTATGAAATGCTGATGCGGCTCAACAACGGCTACCGTCCCAGCATCGAGGAGCAGGAAGGTTTCTACCTGAGTCTGGCGGTGTTCAAGAACGTTCTATCTGCCGCTCCCTATCAGGAGGTGCTCCTCACCGAAAGCGGCTTCGAATTCTTCCAGATCCGGCGCGACGACAAAGGCATCCTGCATCTGGGAAAGGTAAGCAGGAGGGCTGAAGCATGAGCATCAAAGGCAGAGACAAGGAGTTCCGCACTCCCAAGACCACCTACGTCGATTTCAAGCACATCGAGATGGATCGTGTGCTGACCATGCTCTTTCCCCGACTGAAATATGACGGTTATGCCAGCCGACGCCCGCCCCGTGGCGGCGATCTGACCGTTGAAGAGTTCATGGAGGACTTCCTTGAGCATCCCGAATGGTTCGCGGGCTTTGATCGCTTTCCGCAGGTGGTACACCGCTGGATCGAAACCGATCTGATGGATGTGGTGAATAGGGGCAAAGCCAATCAGGCCGTGGCCGCACCGAGGCCGCTGCATGGCAATACCTATAAATTCCGCAACGCCAAGCACACCCGTGACTACGGCGCTGCGGAGCAGTTCTACTGGATGCTTTTCTATGCCCGCAAAGGCAAAGGCCAAGCGGCGCGAGATGCCTTGAAGCGTTTTTTCTTCCCGGGAATCGACCTGGTGACGGACCGTTACGATCCCAACGCATCCGTGGATGTGGAAACGCAGGCCATCCTGCGTCTGGATCATCAGGTTACCCAGGACATGAAGGACTCCAAGGAGCCCTCACGCTTCCAGCCGCTGTGTATCGGCCAGGCCGATATTATGGCCGACGACATTCTGCGGCTACTGGCCTATGAGCCCTATATTCCGCGTTCGGTGCTGGTGGATTACCTTAAAACCCTGATGGCATTCCATCTGGCGCTCTACCACCTCAAGCTGCTGCAGATGGTGCCCAAGCTCGTGAAACAGCGCTCGGGCAACGATCTCTGCACCGCCAAGGAATGCCCGATCAACCCGGGCCTCGATAATGCGCTGGAAGGCTGTCCTTACCGCGTGGCGCTGGTCGTCGATATGGGCGACGTCAACAATCCGCACATGGCCGAGTTGGCTCGCATGTCCACTGACCGGCTCTATCGTCAGATACCGGCCTTTGTGCAGGCCAACATCGTCATTAAGAAGCTCGATGAGATGGCGGAATACCTGAGTAAGAAGACGGGCAAGCTGGCTACCCCTGGGGGCGGCGTGTTCACCGTCGGCGACCTGGTATCCCTACTGAAGCCCGAGCACGACTCAGAGCGCCAAGCCTACTTCAAATTCCGCCTGGCAAGCCTGATCGAGGAATCGACCTCCGGGAACGAGGACGTCGATCCGGAGATCCGGGAAGTCACCGGCATGGGCCTGGGCGAGTTCGAATCCTTCATCGAAATCCTGATGGCGTATCGCGGCAAGTATCACCGCCAGTACATCACTGAGTGTCTGGACTCGCTGCTGCTGAAGAACAAAGAGAACGGCCTGCTGGCCCAATCCCGGACCAAGGGAAGTCCTCGGCGATTTGTGCTGGGAAGCAAGCTGCTCGAGGTGCTCCTTCAGATTGCTGTTCTTACCCAGGACGGCGGGCGCTTTTTGACCCGCGAGGTCCGCATCGAGGAATTGTTGGCCTTTTTGAGAAACCGCTACGGCCTTCACATTGACCGACTGCCGGAAGGAGCTCAGGGCAACAGCAGCATCCTGGACAGACGCGCTCTGCGCCTGAACCTCGAAGCCTTCAAGCGCCGCCTGCGTGAAATCGGTTTCTACGAGGACCTGTCGGATGCCTACGTGACGCAGAAGGTATCGCCCCGCTATGCCATTGAGAGAAATGACGGAACTGATAAGAACGGGAGGCACATATGAGTAACGCGTTCACCAAGCTTTCCCAGGATAAATTGAACGCGTCGGTCGCTGGTCTGCTGTGCCCTCGTATCGAAGCGATCCTGGGTGATCGTGGCCCAGGCCACTGCATGCGGGTCACCGATATTGATGACGATGTCATGGAGTCGGTTTGCAAGGAACTGCGGCGAACCCGGCCCGACGGAAACATCTTTATCCTCGGCAGCCATGACCAAGAAGGCATGCCTTTCCGAGTGACTTCTACCAAGCTGGTGGAACTTCGTAACCCTGACGCGAACGGCGAGTTGCGCCAGCCTTTGTTGGTCTTCATACCGACCTCACTCCGTACCAGCGCCGAGGATTCCTTTGGCGTGGCCACCTTCGAGGAGTTGGCTTTCACCGGCATCTACGAGGAACTGATCGACTCGCTGCTTGACCGGCTCCCGGCAACGCTGGTCGGCCATGTCCGCGATCTCCTGGGCATCCTCACCGAAGAGGGATGGCTTTTTGCCGACGATGTTTCCCGCGTGCGGTATCTGCTCACCGCACTCGAAAACGGGATCGATGGAGAAACCCTCGGGGCCAGCCTCTATGAATTGACGTTGATTCCGGACTTCAAGCTCTTTGCCGATCCCGGCATGGTCAATAGCAAGATTCGCCGTAACCTCGGCAGCGTCCGCAGTCTGATGACCTCGTACAAGTCGGTTCGTGGCCGCATTGCCGATCTGGGGCTCAGTGACAAGGCATTGGAGTCGCGCCTATTCGCCTACTTTGAAAAATACGATGTCCAGGAGCCCGAATCCTGGACGCCGCCCATCGCGACTGACAAAAGCTGGTGGGGCATTTCTTTCGACAAGTGGACGTTCCAGGAAGAGCTTTCGCTGGACAAGGTTCTTCTGACGGTGCTGGAGACCGACTTGCCGGTCATTGCAGAGGATGAGACCGACGACCAACTCTCCGGCCTCATCGGGCAACAAGTTCTGGTTCCGAACGACCGCCGCAAAATGAACGTGGTATTCGAGGTTAACCCTCACCCCGGCAAGGTCAGCGGGCTTGACCATTTTACGGTTCAAATCATTTCGCAGAATGACGGCCCGGTAGGAAAATCCAAAAAGGTCAAAGCCTGGACGCCGAACCGCCTGCAATGCACGACCAACCTGGCCAAACTCAATAAAATCGAATTCGAGGAGGGATGGCATTTCATCCGTGTGATGCCTTGGACGGCCGATGGCGACCCGATTCCGCTGGAAGCGGATTCCGCCTCCGATGGCGCTAAACGCTCTTATGAGAGCGAACCTTTCTACGTCCTGCCGGGCGGCAATATAGAGGAAGAACCGCCGCAACGCGCCATCCCCATTGAGCAGAGCCTGGAGCATGCACGTTTCCGGCTCCAACTGACGGCCCTGGGCGATGAACGCGATCCCGACGATATCGCCATCAGTGGTGTCGCATGGGCCGAAGGAGGTCGCTCCAAGAAGACCTCCCGCCAGGAAACCCTGCACGCAAAATTCGGTCGTGAGGGAGCTGTTCAGATCCCGCTTTCGCGTATGCTCAAAACCATCGAGCAGCGCATCTTGGCGGAGCCCAAACACCCGTCGGGCTGGCGAATGCAGATCAACCTGGATACCCCCGAGCCGCCCTCCGAGGTCGGACTCACGTTGCCATCTTCTGCCGCGATGGCCTCCTTCCTGGCTGCTCGCGAAGAGTTTTTTGCAGCGGTGCGCAAAGACACTGCCGAGCTGATCATGCAGGGGCTGTCGTTCCGGGACTCGGAAAAGGAATGCCTCGCATATGCTGAAAGCTACCTTGACCTGGTCAGGAACCTCATCCGTCAGGCCGAGACGACTTCCGGTGCCGAGCGTCAGCAGCACCTGCAAGCGCTCAGAAACGTGCTGGCCGTAGATTCCATTCATGTCATCTTGACCGACTTCCGGGGAAGGCATCGCGAGGCTGTGTTGGTTTCGCCAACCCATCCGCTCCGTGCCTTGTGGCTGAGCAGTTGGGTCACCCTGGGCAAGGATTGGATCGAGAAGATCAAGTCTGGAGGGAAAGATCACATTCCTCATGTCCGTTCCGCGCTGTTGGATGGCCTTGTGCCCTCTGCCTATCCGGTCGGTATTCCCGTAGAGGATGGCCGCATCTTCACTCCGGTGGACAACCTGAATGCGTTTTGGGCGCTCTACGCACCGACCGCCGAGGAGAATTCCCGTGGCCTGATGGCGGAGATCTGTTCTGCCCTCGGACTGGCCGAGCCCTCTGCGGCGGGAACCGATATTTCCGGAAAGGTCATTGCGGACAAGATCGAGCGCTATCTCTCCCAGCATCCGTATGTGCGAGAGCTATCCCTGAATATCTTCAACCCCGGGGCCGGTTCGGTGGTAGCGGAGGCCCTGATATCGCTCCAGCAAAAGCGTGAGCACGCCGATTTGCGCTATGACATCCGGCTCTTTACCTCGGATCCTGACTCGCCGGTTTTGGGTGAGGCACTTGAATCCATGGTCCGTCCTGGAGCCACGGTAAATGAAGCCGCCGACGCGTTTGCGACTTCAACTGGCAGCCATCTGTTCTCGAAGCTCAACTTGGCCAAGCACGCGCTGAATGAGTTCCATGCAAACTCCAAGGAGTTTCCTGCACACATCAGCGTTCTTCTGGATGTGTTTCCCGCCGAGGAGCTTTCCATCGCCGAAAAACCGATGGGAGTGACGCCATTGCACGGGTTGATACAGGACTTCGACACTGAATTCGTCGATGACGATTCGGGCACATTCTGGAATAAGCGGCCGATTGTCGGGCGCTCCCTCGGCGCGGACAACCACGCTGCTTGTTTCGATTTGCTGTCGTCGCTGAGCCGTCACCTCTGTTTTGCCACCTCAGCGGTTGCTGCTTCTGGCGCCAGTTTCAAGGCCGTACCCGTCGTGACCCTTGGCCTCGAGGTGGCCCAACGAGAGCTGATCTACGAGGTTCACCAGATCAGTGATTGGGTGTTCACCATCGACCGAAATATGGGGATTGAGTTTTTCGACCATGGCGGCCGGAAGAACAGACCAGACTATTTGATTGACTATGTGCCAGGAGCCAGCTCCCAGGCGACACATAACCTGATCATCTCCTCGCGCTCGAACGATGAGCTGGAGGCCATGCTGAAGCCGGTGCTGCTTGAGCATGGGTTGTCCGCCGACGGCGAGCAGTCGGTTCAGATCCTGGCAAACCTGCGGTCGCTTTCAGGTCAGCTTGCCCTGAAATTGATTTCCGCACGCCCGCAACAAGCAGAGGCTCTTGGCTTGGCCCTGGCACGGCTCTATCTCGAGTATCAGGGCGCGTTGAGCAATCAGGTCATTGTGCCGCTGGACACACACACGGACCTCTACCGCTCAAGCGGTGACTCAGACGACATCAACGATGCCATCAGCCTGCAACGCACCGACTTAGGTTTGTTCGACCTGGATTTAAACACTAGGACGATCACTTGCAATCTGGTCGAGGTGAAATGTTATTCGCAGGTCGGCGACTTCGCGGCCTTCAACCAACTGAAGGAGCGGATCTCCGCCCAGATCAATCAGAGCGAGCGCATCCTCCAGCGCCACTTTGATCCGGCCCTGAAAAAGCCGGACCGGCCGGATAGGTTGCTAAAGAGCCGGGAGTTGGCTCAGATCCTTCGGTTCTACCTGGAACGCTCACTGCGTTACGGAATCTTTGATGTGACTGCGGGGCAGGAAGCGCGAGGCCTACTTGAATCCATCGAACAGGGCTACTCGCTTCAATTCAGACGCTGCGCCCTGATCTTCGATTTTGAAAAGGCCGGAACCGAAGCCCCGGACAACGAGGTGGGCATCGAATTCCACCGCATCGGCAAGGATCTCATTCACGCCTTGCTGGAGAGCTGCCGCAAGCCTGTGTCCGTCGAGATTGAGGAAGAACCGACCGCACACCTTCTGAGCGAGCAGTTTATACTAAACGTGCCGAAACTTGAGACTGCGGTTTTTGTCGCACCCAAAAGAGAACGCTCGATATCCTGGATCGTAGACAACATATGGAGCGCTGACTCCGCTGAACCAATCACACCACCACCTTACCAAATTGACGAAGAGGAATATGCATCTATTCCAAAAGTTGCGCAGGAACAGGAGCATTCTTTAAGCGTTAGTTCTCAACCGACCATCGCCCCTGAACTGGCAAACGAAGCTGAAGGATCTGTTATCGTTTCCGGGTCTGAACTATCCGAGCAATCCGCATTTGAGCCGTCGCCTCAAGTCAGCTATGACATCATTCTGGGTGTAAACGGTTATTCCATCCAATACGGTTTACTCGGAGACATCTCTGGAAGAAAGGTTGCACTGGATCTTAACCACACTCATACCATCAGCCTATTTGGAGTGCAGGGAGGTGGCAAGAGCTACACCCTTGGAACCGTCATTGAAATGGCCTCTATGCCGCTTCAGCACATCAATGTACTGCCAAGCCCGCTCGCCACGGTCATTTTTCATTACAGCCCGACGCAGGAATATGCGCCGGAGTTTACTTCGATGATCAATGCCAACTCGGTGGATGAAGAGATCCGCATCCTTCGAGAGCGTTACAAGGCCAACCCGGAGGCCATGAAGGATGTGCTGATTCTTACCCCGGCAAACAAGGCGGATGATCGCCGGGCCGAGTACCCGGATATCGAGGTTAAGCCGATTGCATTTTCTGCCTCCGAACTCAAGGCGGCGCACTGGAAATTCCTGATGGGAGCGATTGGCAGCCAGAGCATGTATATGCGGCAAATCAATCTCATTATGAGGGGGCTGCGGGATAACCTGACTTTGGATGCCCTGCGAGCAGGCATCGATAACTCTGGTCTGTCCGATCACCTGAAAGAGCTGGCCCAAACGCGTCTACTGTTCGCCAGCGAATATATCGATGATAACCAGCGTCTCCAGGATCTGATTCGCCCGGGCCGCTTGATCATCGTGGATCTGCGAGATGAATACATCGAAAAGGACGAGGCCCTCGGTCTGTTCGTGGTAATGCTGCAGATTTTCTCGGAAGCAACCCATCAGGGAAGCGCCTTCAATAAGCTGGTGGTTTTCGATGAAGCCCACAAGTACATCGAGAACGATGACCTGGTTTCCGGCCTGGTAGAGGTTGTCCGTGAGATGCGACACAAGGGAACCAGCATCATGGTCGCCTCTCAGGACCCGCCATCGGTCCCGGTCTCGCTGATCGAGCTGTCTTCACAGATCATCATGCACAAATTCAACTCGCCCGCCTGGCTGAAACACATCCAGAAGGCGAATACCGCCCTCAGCGAGCTGACCTCCGACAAAATGAGCCATCTCGGTACCGGCGAAGCCTATGTGTGGTCGAGTAAGGCCTCGGACGACTCCTTCACCCGGGGCGCGGTGAAGATCAAGTGCCGTCCTCGCATCACGCAGCATGGTGGCCGCACCAAAACGGCCGTGGGTCGATAGCTTCTGATTCGTACCAGGGTGCTATCCAAATGTTTCTAATATTTACGCTGCAGACGTTAAAGAGTAAGTGGTTGTTGCAAAATACCCTAAAATGCAAATTCGCATAAGTCTTTTATGAGTACCGAGGGTGGGAATCGAACCCACACGTCCCTTGCGGGACCCAGGATTTTAAGTCCTGTGCGTCTGCCAGTTCCGCCACCCCGGCACATTGGGATGAGTGCAGTTTAGCTTGTCGCGGGGGGATTGTCATTACGGAAGCTTTGGGGAGGTGGGTCCCTTTTGCGTTATCGGGGGGTCGGCAGGAAGGGAGGTGGGGCCCTTTTGCGTTATCGGGGCGGCGGGAAAGAGGATGAGGAGCAGGGCTGAGAGGAAAGGGAGACAGGGAAAAGGGGGGGTGCTGTATAATCGGGGCCGTTTCGCGGGTTGGGGAGATCGGGGCTCCGGACGGGGCGGAGGTCGGGGCTGAAGACGAGCGGAGGAGGGGAGATGGAGAAGGCGGAAAAGACAGAAGGGCAAAGGGCTTACGACGAACGGGTGAAGAGGCTGGTGGATGCGGTGGAGCTGAGGGAGCCGGACCGGGTGCCGGTGTCGCTGGGGCTGAGCTACTTCCCGGCGAAGTTCGCGGGGGCGGAGGCGTGGGACGCGTTCTACGATTTTCCGAAGTGGCGGGCGGCGTACCTGGCGGCGGCGCGGGAGTACGAGCCGGACCGGCTGCTGCTGGTCGCGAGCGCGTGCGGCAAGACGCTCGAGGGGGTCGAGAGCCGGCAGACGAAGTGGCCGGGGCACGGCGTGGCGCGCCACCACACCCACCAGTTCGTCGAGGGGGAGTACATGAAGGAGGACGAGTACGACCACTTCCTCGACGACATGAGCGACTTCCTCGTCCGCGTCTATCTCCCCCGGGCCTATGGGATCATGGGGCCGCTGGGGCAGCTCCCCCCCCTCACTTCGCTCTACAACATGCTCCCCTATAGCACCCTGGCCTCAGATGACTTCGTGAAGATGCTGGAGACGCTGACGGAAGCGGCGCGCGAGACGGTGCGCTGGCAACAGAACTGGGCCGAACTCGGCCGCGAGGTGGAGGAAGCGGGCTTTTTCTGCGCCATGCCGCTCATGGGGGTGGCCTCGCCGTTTGACATGATCTCCGATTTCCTGCGCGGGATGCGGGGGGCGATGCTCGACATGTTCCGCCGCCCCGAAAAGCTCGAGCGCGCGTGCCAGAAGATGTGCCGCCTCATGCTCGAGCGGATCACCGCCACCCCGGCAGCCGACGGCTTCCAGCCCGTCTTCATGCCCCTGCACCGCGGGGCGCACGGCTTCATGTCGCTTCAGCAGTTCGAAAGGTACTACTGGCCCTATCTCAAGGCCGTCTGCCTGGCCCTGATCGAAAAGGGGTACACCCCCGATCTTTTCTTCGAGGGGGACTACAACTCGCGCCTCGAGTATATCGCCGAGCTCCCCAGGGGGAAGGCGATCGCCCGCTTCGACCAGGTCGACATGGCAAAGGCCAAGGAGATCGTGGGCAAAACCATCTGCATCGCCGGGAACATGCCCGTATCCACGCTCCAGATGGGGACGAAGGCGGACGTGGAGCGGGAGTGCAGGCGGATCCTCGACGCGGCCGCGCCGGGCGGGGGCTTCATGATGTCCCCCGCTTCGTCGCTCGATGAGGTCAACCCCGAAAACATGCGGGTGTGGATCGACTGCACCAAAACGTACGGCAAATACTGACGTTTCCTAGAGTTTGAACTCCAGCGCCGCGTAGGAGCGCGGGGGGAGTTCGAGCGTCATTTTGGATCCCGGCCGCGGCGGCGCCAGCTCCCGCGGCGCCACCCGGGTCGGGGCCTCGAAGGTGTTGACCGCCTTGAGGTCGTCGCCGGTCAGGACCCGGGCGCTTTTGACCGCGCGCGGGGCGGCGTCGCGCCAGACGATTTCCACTTCGCGCGCCTTCTCGAGGTCGCGGTTTAATAGGAAGAGGGAGCTGGTATTGCCTTGGCTGTCGAGGGTGCAGGAGGCGTCGAGATAGGGGACCGCCCCCTTCCCCGCCACCTGGTAGGCCGGGGACTCCACGGCCAGGTCGAGCACCTCCCCCCGCGCCTGCTCGAGCGCCCAGAGGTAGGGGTAGTAGGTGCTCTGGCGCAACAGGCCCTTGGGGCTGGTGACCAGGGGGGCGATGACGTTGACCAGCTGCGCCAGGCAGGCGATGTGGACCCGGTCGGCCGAGCGCATGAGGGAGTTGAGGAAGCCCCCGACCAGGAGCGCGTCTTCGAGGTTATAGACCTCTTCGAGGAGGCGCGGCGCTCTTTGCCGCTTCCCGTCCCCGCCGCGCTCGCGGTACCAGACGTTCCACTCGTCGAAGGAGAGCCAGAGCCGTTTACGCGAGCGCTTGCGCGCGCGCACGTAGTCGCACACCCCGGCCACTTCCCGGATCTGCTCTTCCATTTCGAGGTTGAAGGAGAGAAATCTGGCCGTGTCCCCGGCCGCCCCCGTCTCCTCGGCGTCGTTCCGGTAGTAGCAGTGAAGGGAGAGCCCGTCGACCATGTCGTAGCATTCTTCCAGGATCTCCCGGTCCCACTCGAGGTAGGTGCCCATCCCGGGGCTGCTCGAGCCGCAGGCGATCAGCCGGAGCGACGGATCGACCATGCGCATCTGCTGCGCGGCGTCGCGCGCCTTCAGGCCATACTCCCGGGCGGGCATGTGGCCGATCTGCCAGGGGCCGTCCATCTCGTTGCCGATACACCAGTAGCGGACGTTGTGCGGCTTCTCGATCCCGTGCGCCCGCCGCAGCTCGCTCCATTTGGTCCCCTTTTCCTGGTTGCAGTACTCGACCAGGGCGGCGGCCATCTCGGCGCTGCCGGTCCCCAGGTTCAGCCCCATGACCGGCTCGGTCCCGACCAGCCGGCACCACTCCATGAACTCGTCGGTCCCGAACTGGTTGGGCTCGATCGTGTTCCAGGCGCGGTCGAGGACCACCGGCCGCTTCTCGCGCGGCCCGACCCCGTCGAGCCAGTTGTAGCCGGAGACGAAGTTCCCCCCCGGGTAGCGGATGGCCGGCACCCGCATTTTTTTGATCTCTTCGAGGACGTCGCGGCGGTAGCCGCGGGCGTCCGAAAGGGGGGAGCCCGGCTCGTAGACGCCGCCGTAGACCGCCCGGCCGAGGTGCTCGATGAAGGAGCCGAACACCCGGCGGTCGAGCGGCGCGATCTTCTGCGCCGGGTCGACGTAGATCCGGGCTCCGGCGCCCGAAGGCGGAGCGGCCGCGGCGGCGCGGCCCGCGGGGAGGCGCCCGGCGGCCAGGGCGGCGCCGGCCAGGGAAGCGTTCTTGAGAAAGGTGCGTCGGGATTTTCGCAACATGCTGTCGGTCCTCCGGTTGGACCGATTCTAGCACAAGGTATTCGACCTTGAGAACAACTGTGGTACTATTTCCGATTGTTTTGAGCGAATGACGGGTTGTCAGCCGCAGTTGATGGTGTAGAGCGGGCTTGGGCGGCGGCAGCCTTCCCGAGCCTCCCGCCCCCGCAAGCCACCTTTTATGAGAGTGAAGGAAACCAGGAGAGGATTGTAGAGCATTCATGTCGACGACCGCGTATCCGCAGAATGAACGGAAGCTTCCCCCCGGGTCTTCGATGGCGGGGCTGACCTTCGTCCTGGCCGCCCTGTCCTGGCTGGGGCCCTTTTCGATCGACACCTACCTGCCGTCGATCCCCGCGATCGGCGAGAGCCTCGGCGCCCCGACGGCGGCCGTGCAGCAGACGATGACGGCCTTTCTCTTCGTTTTCGCCCTCATGTCGCTCTGGCACGGCGCCATCAGCGACGCCTACGGCCGCAAGCGCCTGACCCTCCTCTCGCTCGCGCTCTTTTTCGCCGCCTCGGTCGGCTGCGCCCTCTCCACCAGCGTCCAGGCGCTCATGGTCTTCCGCGCGCTGCAGGGGGCCACGGCGGGGGCGGGGATGATCATCGGGCGCGCGGTGGTGCGCGACCTCTTCGACGGGGCGGCGGCCCAGCGGCTGATGTCGCACGTCGCGACGATCTTCACCATCGCCCCGGTCATGGGCCCGGTGCTGGGGGGGTGGTTCCAGGTCTGGTTCGGCTGGCGCTCGATCTTCGTCTTCATGGCCGCGATGGCGGCCTTTCTCTTCTTGAGCTCCTGGAAGTTCCTCCCCGAGACCCTCCCGGCCGAAAAGCGGCAGAAACTGAACGCGGGCTACCTGGCCCGCTCCTACTGGAAGGTGATGACCCAGCCGGCCTTCCTGATGGCGAGCGCCTCGCTCTCCCTGATCGGCGCCGGCTTTTTCATCTACATCGTGGGCGCCCCGGTCTTCCTGATGGAGCACCTGGGGCTCCGGGAGACGCAGTTTCTCTATCTCTTCTTCCCGATGGCGGTCGGGATGGTGATCGGCGCCTGGATCTCCGGGCGCTGCGCCGGGCGCCTCTCGGGGGGGAAGACGATCCTGGTCGGCTACGTCGTGATGAGCGTGGCGGCGCTCGCGAACCTCGCGCTCAACCTCCTCCTCCCCCCCATGCTCCCCTGGACCCTCCTGCCCCTGTTCGTCTACGTGACGGGGATGTCGATCGCGATGCCGAGCCTGACGCTCCTCACCCTCGACCTCTTCCCCAGCCAGCGGGGCCTGGCCGCCTCCTGCCAGGGGTTTCTGGCGCTCGGGGGGAACTCGGCCGTCTCCGCCTTCGTGGCGCTGGTCTGGGGCACGACCCTGTCGCTCGCCCTCACGATGGTGACGATGCTGGCGCTGGGGGTGGCGACCATCCTCCTCTACGCCTGGTTCATGAAGAGGGCGGCGCCGGCGGAGCAGGGCTGAACGCGGCCAGGGCCGCGCGGGCGAACTCCCCCAGCCGGCCGCGCACCACGGCGGCGGCGGCGCGATCGCAGGAGGTCTCCTCCAGGTTGACGATGGCGAGCTTCGCCCCCGCCGAGACCGCCATCATCGGCAGTTCGGCCGCCGGGTAGACCACGAGCGAGGAGCCGAGCACCAGCATCAGGTCGCAGCGGCCGACCGCCGCGACCGCCCCCTGCCAGGCCTCGACCGGGAGGAGCTCCTCGAACAGGACGATGTCGGGCCGGACCGGGGCGGAGCAGAGACTGCACCCCGGGGCGTCGGTCTCCCCCCGGAGGATCTTCTCGTACAGGGGCGCCATGCTGTGAAAGGCGCCGCATTCGCTGCAGCGCCCGGTGCGCCAGGTGCCGTGCAGCTCGAACACGTTCGAGGAGCCGGCGGCCGCGTGCAGCCCGTCGATGTTCTGGGTGACGACGGCCTCGACCTTCCCCAGCTCCTCCAGGCGCACCAGCAGGCGGTGGGCGTCGGTCGGCGCGGCGCGCGCGATGGTGGAGAAGAGGCCCATGCTGGCGCGGTAGAAGGCGGCCGGGTCGCGGCGGAAACCGGAGGCCGAGAGCCACTCCAGGGCGTCGGAGTTGGAGTAGACCCCCCGGGGGCTCCGGAAATCGGGGATCCCCGCCTCGGTGCTGATCCCCGCCCCGGAAAAGGCGACGATGCGGCGCGCGGCGCGGATCAGGCTGATGGCGCTCTCGCTCGGGTCGTTCATGCGTGCCATTATGGCACCTCGGGGGGCTATCCGCTATACTTTGCAGGAGGGTGCCGATGCCCGGGTCCCCGGGCGGAAAGACAGCGCGGATGGGTGCGAAGAAGAATCCCGGAACCAGGGTCCTGGTCGTCGACGACGAGCCCGCCATGCGGGAGGTGCTCGAGCTGCGCCTGGCCGGGTGGGGGTTCGAGGTGCGCACCGCCTCCGACGGGGCCGAGGGGAAGGAGCTGGCCGAATCGTTCCAGCCCGACCTCGTCATCTCCGACGTCGTCATGCCCCGGATGACGGGGATGGAGCTGCTCGAGAGCCTCCGGGCCGGGGACCCCGACCGCCCCGTCCTCCTGGTCACGGCGCAGGCGACGGTCGACCTGGCGGTGGAGGCGATGAAGCGGGGGGCGCGCGATTTCATCACCAAGCCGATCGATTACCCCAAGCTCCGGACGATCCTGGAGAAGGTGCAGGAGGAGATCGCGGAGCGGCGGGAATCGCGCCGCCTGGCGGCCGAGCTCGAGCGGGGGGCGGGCTTCGGCGAGTTCGTCGGCGCCGGGCGGGGGATGCGGGAGGTGTACGCCCTGATCGGGACGGTGGCCTCGAGCGACGCCGGCGTCATCATCACCGGGGAGAGCGGGACAGGCAAGGAGCTGGCGGCCCGGACCATCCACCGGCTGAGCGCGCGAGCCGAGGGCCCCTTCGTCGCCGTCAACTCGAGCGCCATCCCGGAAAACCTGATGGAGAGCGAGATGTTCGGCCACGAGCGGGGGGCCTTCACCGGGGCCACCGGGGTCCACGCCGGCTGCTTCGAACGCGCCCACCGCGGCACCCTCCTGCTCGACGAGATCGCCGAGATGCCCCTCGCCCTGCAGCCGAAGCTGTTGCGGGTGCTCGAGGACCAGAAGGTGCGGCGGGTCGGGGGCGGCCGGGAGTTCGCCGTCGACGTGCGCGTGCTGGCCGCCACCAACCGGGAGCCGCGCGAGGCGGTGGAGAGCGGGAAGCTGCGGGAGGACCTCTTCTACCGCCTGAACGTCTTCACGATCACTCTCCCCCCCCTGCGCGAGCGCAGGGAGGACATCCCGCTTTTGGCCCAGGCCTTCATCGCCCGGTTCAACGAAAAGCACAACGCCCGGGTCGAGTCGTGCAAGGGGGAGACGATGGAGCTGCTCGCCGCCTACGCCTGGCCCGGCAACGTGCGCGAGCTCAAGAACGTGATGGAGCGCGCCGTCATCCTGGCCCGGGGGCCCTGGATCGAACCCTCGCACCTCCCCCCCTACATGCTGGGGCCGGCCGGGGGGAAACCGGGCCTCGTCCTGCGCCCCGGGGCCACCGCCGCCGAGGCGGAGAAGGAGCTGATCCTCGGCACCCTGCGGCAGACGGGAAACAACAAGGCCGAGGCCGCCCGCCGCCTGGGGCTCGACGTCAAGACGATCCGCAACAAGCTCAAGAGCTACGGCATGAACTGACCGGACCGGCGACCGACCTATGAAGATCACGACACGCATCAGCCTGGGATACCTCCTGCTCTTCCTCCTCCTCGCCGTGCTGGTGGCGTACCAGGTGGTCACCATCGGCCGGATGCAGGCGATCAACCGCGCCCTTTCGGGCGTCGGCTCGCAGAACGCGCTGGTGTCGCTGCAGGCGCTGCGCGACCTCGACCTGGTGGAGGAGTACGCGCGCAAGTCGCTGGCCCTGGCCGACCCCGACTACCTCGGGCCGCTCGGGGAGTACCGGGACGATTTCGAGCGCGACCTGGCGGAACTCCGGGGGCAGGCGGGGTCGGCGGGGGAGCGGGGCGAGATCGTGCGCCTGGCCGCCGGGTGGAACGCGTTCACCCGCCAGCTCGACGCCCGCCTCGCCCGGCCGGCCCCGGGCGCCCCCTTCCCCGACTCGCTGCAGGCGGATATGGAACTGCTGAAGGCGGAGGCCCGCTCGGTCTACCAGGCCAGCCTCGGCGCCATGCGCGACCAGGTCGAGCAGTCGCGCGCCATGGGGGAGACGGCGGCGCTCGTGCTCTGGGTCTCCACCCTGGCCGTCCTCGTCATCGGCGCCCTGGTCTCCTTTCTGATCTACCGCTCCATCTCCCGGCCGCTCGCCCACCTGACGGAGGGGACGCGGGCCATCGCGGAGGGGAAGTTCTTCTACCGGCTCGACACCTCGCGCGACGACGAGTTTTCGCAGCTGGCGCGCGACTTCAACACCATGACGCGCCGGCTGGACGAGCTCGACCGGCTCAAGAAGGAGTTCGTGTCGCACGTGTCGCACGAACTGAAGTCCCCCCTGGCCTCCATCCTCGAGACCGTCCAGGTCCTCGTCGAGGAAATCCCCGGGCCGGTGAACGAAAGGCAGCGGCGGCTGCTCGAGCTCTGCCGGCAGAGCGGGGTGCGGCTGATGGCCATGATCGGCGACCTGCTGGACCTGTCGCGGATCGAGGCGGGGGTGATCGAGTACCGGCTCGAGCCGCGGGAGCTCGCCCCCCTCCTCGAGCGGGCGGCGGCCGAGATCGAGGTGCAGGCCCGGGAGCGCCGGATCGACATCGTGCTCTCCCGGCCCCCGGAGGGGCTCGAGGCGGAGTGCGACGGCGACCGCCTGATCCAGGTGGTCGTCAACCTCCTCGCCAACGCCATCCGCTTCGCCCCCGAAGCCTCCACCGTCCGCGTGGAGCTCGAGGCCGTCGACGAGCCCCCCCCGGGCGTCCCGGACGCGCTCCGGCGCGAGCTGCGGGGGGAGCGCTACGCCCTGGTTTCGGTCGCCGACTCCGGCCCCGGCATCCCCGCGGCGGACCGGGAGAAGGTGTTCGAAAAGTTCCACCAGGCAAAAAAAGGGGGGAAAACCGCCGGCGAAGGGGTAGGATTGGGGCTGGCGATCAGCCGGACCCTGGTCGAGGCCCATCGCGGCGCCGTCTGGGTGGAGGACAATCCGGGGGGGGGAGCCCTCTTCCGCGTCCTCCTCCCGGCGCTGGCGGGCCGCCCGGCGTGATGCGCCACAGGTACCCTATGCACCCGTCCGCCCTTCGAAGCCCGTGCCTCCTCCTGCTCCTCGGGCTCCTGCTGCCGCTCCCCGCCTGCCACAAAAAGGCGCCTGCGCCGACGCCTGCGCCGGCTGCGCCGGCTTCGGCGCCGGCCGCGGCGCCCGAGGCCATCATCCCCGAGCCGCCCGAACCCGCCCCGGAGGAAGCGCCCGAACCCGGACCCGGGGAGGCGTCCGAGCCCACGCTCCTCGAGGTGGGGGCGGCGCAGTTCCAGGCGGGGGACTACGCCCTGGCCTCGCAATCGCTGGAAGCCTTCCTGCTCGAGCACCCGAAATCGCCCGGCCGGGAGCACGCCCTCTACCTCCTCGGCCTCTCCCGCGCCGTGGCGCAGGACTCCGGGCGCGACCTCGTGCAGGCCGAGGCGGCGCTGCGGCGCCTCATCGCCGAGTTCCCGCAGAGCGCCTACCGCCGGCAGGCGGAGTACGTGCTCCGGCTCCACGCCCGGATCGACCGGCTGAAGGCGGAGGCGGGGGAGCGGGAGGAGCGGATCCGCCGGCTCGAGGAGGAGCTGGAGCGGCTGAAGGCGATCGACCTCGGGCGCAAGCCGGGGAGGATCGGCCTTCCCGAGTGACCGGCGCCCGCTATATAATCGCGGGATGAGCACAACTGCAGGGATGTCGCTGGCCGACGCCCTCGGCGTGGGACCGGGCGCGGTGGTCTCGCTGGTGGGGGGCGGGGGGAAGACCACGGCCATGTTCCGCCTGGCCCGGGAACTGGCCGCGCGGGGGCTCCGGGTGGTGACCACGACCAGCACCCACATCAGCCGGGAGCAGGTGGCGCTCTCCCCCGCCGTCGTTGCCACCGGCGCCCTGTCCGCGCTGGGGCCGCTGCTGGACCGGCACGGGCAGTGCCTGGTGGCCGGGGCCCCCGACGACCGCGACCGGGTGTTCGGGTCGCCGCCGGAGGAGATCGCGCTGCTGGCCGCCCGCGCCGACGTCGACGTCCTCGTCATCGAGGCGGACGGGAGCCGCTCCCTCCCCTTCAAGGCGCCGGCGGAACACGAGCCGGTCGTGCACCCCCTGACGACGCACCTGGTCCCGGTCGCGGGCCTCGACATCCTGGGCGCGCCGCTCGACGAGGAGCACGTGCACCGGGCGCGCCACGCGGCCGCCCTGGCGGGGGTGCCCGAGGGGGTCCCCGTCACGGAAGAGATCGTGGCCCGGGTGCTGGCCCACCCGCTCGGGGGGGGAAAGGGGAGGCCGGCCGGCGCCCTCCTGGCGCCGCTGGTCAACCGGGCGGACGACGAAGGGGCCGCCGCGCGCGGCCGGGAGATCCTCGGGCGCCTCGTGCGCCTCCCGGGGGTGGACTGCGCCCTCCTCTGTTCGATGCTGCGGCCGGACCCCGTCCTCGAGCGGCGCGAAAAGGTGAAATAACCGGGACCGGGCCGAAACAGGGGATCCGGGACCGATCGGAAGGACGATGGAAAAGAAGAGCTCCGTTTTCGAGTGTCAGAACTGCGGCTACACCTCCCCCAAGTGGCTGGGGCGCTGCCCCGACTGCGGCGGCTGGAACTCCCTGGTGGAGGAGCGCCGCCCGCGCGGGCAGGCGCCGGCGGGCGGGGGGCCCGCGGCGAGGCCCGCGCGCCTGGGCGACATCTCCACCGAAGCGGTCCCCCGCATCGACACCCGCAACCCGGAGTTCAACCGCACCCTCGGGGGGGGGATCGTCCCCGGGTCCCTCATCCTCCTCGGCGGGGAGCCGGGGGTCGGCAAATCGACCCTCCTGCTCGAGATCGCCCGCAATCTCGAGGGGGAAGGGGTGCGCGTGCTCTACGCCTCGGGGGAGGAGTCGATGCAGCAGATCCGGCTCCGGGCCGACCGGCTCGGGGAGCGGGCGGAAGGCGCGCCCGCGGCCGGCGCCGGGGAGATCTACCTCCTGGCGGACTCGAGCCTCGAGGGGATCCTCGCGGCCGTGGAGGAGGTCCGGCCGGGAGCCCTGGTCGTCGACTCGGTGCAGACGGCGTGCTCCGGGTCGCTCGAATCGGCGCCCGGGAGCGTGGGGCAGGTGCGCCACGTCGCCATGACGCTGCTCAACCTCGCCAAGCGGACCGGCATCCCCGTCTTCCTCATCGGCCACGTCACCAAGGACGGCGCCATCGCGGGACCGAAGGCGCTCGAGCACATCGTCGACGTCGTCCTCTATTTCGAGGGGGAGGGACGGCGCAACCACCGCATCGTCCGGGCGGTGAAGAACCGCTTCGGGGCGGCCAACGAGGTCGGCATCTTCGAGATGACCTCCCGCGGCCTGGTCCCGGCCGCCAACCCCTCCGGCCTCTTTCTCCCCGACCGGGAGCTTTCGGCCGGCAGCTCGGTCATCTGCGCGATGGAGGGGACGCGGCCGCTCCTGGTCGAAATCCAGGCGCTGGTGGTCGCCACCCAGTACAGCACGGCGCGCCGCGTCGCCGACGGCGTCAACTACAACCGGATCTCGGTCCTGGTGGCGATGCTCGAAAAGCGGCTGGGAGTGCAGATGACGGGGAGCGACATCTACGTCAACACCGCCGGGGGGCTCGAGGTGGACGAGCCCGCGGCCGACCTCGGCCTCTTCGCCGCCATCCTCGGCAGCCTGCGCAACCGCCCGCTGACCCCCGGGACCGTGCTCGTGGGGGAACTGAGCCTGTCGGGCGACGTGCGCCCCGTCCCCCAGGCCCCCCTGAGGGTGCGCGAGGCGGCGGCCATGGGTTTCTCCCGCGTCCTCCTCCCCGCGGGGAACCTCCCCCTCGTCGACCCCGTCGGCGGCATCGGGCTCGTGCCGATCGGGACGGTGGCGGAGCTCGCCGAGCTGATCTTCCCCTGACGCCGGTCCAGGAATATAAGGTGACTGCGCCGCCGATTCCTGCTAGATTGTATGCATGTCAGCCGTAATCCATTTCTGGCTTTACTTTCTTTTTTCCATTGATAGCGTTCGGTTTATACCAAAGGAGTCCCTCGATGGATCTCTGGATCATCCGGGTTTTTCTCTTCGCCGCCATCCTGATAAGCGGTTTCTACGTGCGCCCCTTCGGGCCCAATCTTTACCTGACCTTCGTCTTCGGCATTGTTTTCGGGCTCGTCATTCTCTTTGTTGAGTACCGCATCCGCGCGCTCTCCCTGAAAACCCTGCTGGGGGGGGCGGTCGGTTCGCTTCTGGGCATCATCGGCGCGAGCCTCGTCAGCCTCGTCGTCGGGCGGATGAACTTCGTCCACCCCCAGACCGAAACCTTCGTGCAGATCCTCATCCTCATCCTGATGACCTACATCGGGATGCTCTCGGGGGCCGGCAAGGGGGAATTCCTCGACCTCACCTCGCTCGGGGGGATCTTCACCGACAGCGCCCTGCGCAAGTCGTGCAAGATCCTCGACACCAGCGTCATCATCGACGGCCGCATCGCCGACATCTGCAAGACCGGTTTTCTGGAGGGGACGCTGGTCGCCCCCCATTTCGTGCTGCGCGAGCTGCAGCAGATCGCCGACAGCGCCGACAGCGCCAAGCGCAACCGCGGCCGGCGCGGGCTGGACGTGCTCGAGAAGATCAAGTCCGCCCCCGGGGTGTCGGTGCAGATCGTCGAAAAGGACTTCCCCGAGGTCAAGGAAGTGGACCTCAAGCTGATCGAACTGGCCAAGGACATGGGAGCCAAGATCGTCACCAACGACTTCAACCTCAACAAGGTGTCGCAGCTGAGGGGGGTCGACGTCCTGAACATCAACGAGCTGGCCAACGCGCTCAAGCCCGTCGTCCTCCCCGGCGAGACGATGAAGGTGTTCATCCTGAAGGAGGGGAAGGAGTACAACCAGGGGGTGGCCTACCTCGACGACGGGACGATGGTGGTGGTCGACAACGCCCGCCGCATGATCGGCAAGACCATCGCCACCCAGGTCACCTCGGTGCTGCAGACGACGGCGGGGAAGATGATCTTCGGGCGCTTCCCCGAGGAGGCGGAACCGGGCTCCCGGCAGGAGCGCCGTTCCTATGACCGCGGCGGGACGGTCGCGCGCTTCAGCAACGGCGAAGACGAGAAAGAACGCCTGAAGGAACGGTAGCCGCCCGTATGCCCGACACACGCACCCTCAGCCGGCTCCGGGCCGCGGCGGTGATCGCCGCCGGCGGTACCGGCACGCGCATGAACGCCGGGGTCCCCAAGCAGTTCCTGGAGATCGCCGGCCGGCCGATCCTCTGCCGCACCGTGGAGCGGATGGCCCTCCTCCCCCAGGTGCGGGCGATCGTCGTGGCGCTGCCGGCCGCGCACATCCCGCGGGCGGAGGCGCTCCTCGGCGGCCGCGCGCGCTGCGTTGCGGGGGGGGAGACGCGCCAGGACTCGGTCCTCGGTGCCGTCCGGGCGCTCCCCGCGGACATCGACGTCATCCTGGTGCACGACGCGGTGCGCCCCCTCTGCCCGGAGGAGGTGATGCTGCGGGTGCTCGAAACCGCGTGGGCCAAAGGGGCCGCGGTCCCCGCCCTCCCCGCGACCGACACCATCGGGCGCGTCTCCAGGCGCGGGCGGGTGCTCCGGACGCCGCCGCGCGCGGAGCTCTACGCGATCCAGACGCCGCAGGGGTTCCACGCCGCGCTCCTCAGGGAGGCGCTCGAGCGCGCCGAGGCGGAGGGGTTCCAGGGGACCGACGAGTCCTCGGTGGTGCGCCGGGCGGGGCACGCGGTCTGGGTGGTCCCCGGCTCCCCCGACAACCTGAAGATCACCCGCCCGCTCGACCTGGAGATCGCCGGGCGGCTGCTCGGGAAGGAGGGGGCCGTGAACGGACCGGAAATGCGCGTCGGGCAGGGGATCGACTACCACCGCCTGGCCACCGGGCGCCGGCTGGTCCTGGGGGGGGTGGAGATCCCTTTTGAAAAGGGGCTCGAGGGGCATTCGGACGCCGACGTGCTCCTGCACGCCGTCTGCGACGCGCTCCTGGGCGCGGCCGGGATGGGCGACATCGGGCGCCTCTTCCCCGACACCGACCCCGCCTGGCGCGGGCGCGCGAGCCTCTTCTTCCTGGAGGAGGTGGGCCGCCGCGTCGCCGCCGCAGGGTGGCGCGCGGTGAACGTCGACGCCACGCTCGTGCTCGAGAGGCCGAAGATCGCGCCGCACGCGGCCGCGATGCGGCGCCGCATCGCCGCGGCCCTGGGACTCGGCGAGGGGGCCGTCAGCGTCAAGGCGACGACGAGCGAGGGGATGAACGCCGAGGGGCGCGGCGAGGGGGTGTCGGCGCAGGCGGTCGCCCTCCTCGCCCGCGCCCCGGCACCTGTCACGGGATGAGACCATGAATTCCGAAAATCCGATCCGGGTGCGCTTCGCGCCCAGCCCCACCGGCTTCCTGCACGTGGGGAACGTGCGCACGGCCCTGTTCAACTGGCTCCTGGCCGGCCGGCACGGGGGGACCTTCGTCCTGCGCATCGAGGACACCGACGCCGCGCGGAGCGAGACGCGCTTCGAGCGGCAGCTCGTGGAGGACCTCTCCTGGCTGGGGCTCGACTGGAGCGAGGGGATCGACCGGGGGGGGGAGTACGGCCCCTACCGGCAGACCGACCGCTACGACCTCTACCGCCGCTACGCCGCGCGCCTCCTCGACGAGGACCGTGCCTACCGCTGCTTCTGCTCCGCCGCGGAGCTCGAGGAGACGCGCCGGCTGCAGCTCGAGCGGCGGGAGACCCCCCGCTACGCGGGCACCTGCCGGCGCCTCCCCCCGGACGAGATCCGGGAGCGGGTGGGGAGGGGAGACCCCTTCACCCTGCGCCTCCGGGTACGCCCCGGGTGCGTCGGCTTCGACGACCTCGTCTTCGGCCGGATCGAGATCGAGACCTCCCAGGTGAGCGACCCGGTGCTCGTGCGCAGCGACGGGAGCCCGACCTACAACTTCTGCTGCGTCGTCGACGACCTGCTGATGCGGATATCGCACGTCGTGCGCGGCGACGGCCACCTGTCGAACACCCACCGCCAGGTCCTGATCTACGAGGCGCTCTCGGCGGAGCCGCCGCGCTTCGCCCACCTGTCGACCATCCTGGGCCCCGACGGGCAGAAGCTGAGCAAGCGCCACGGCGCGACTTCCATCGAGGATTTCCGGCGGCGCGGCTACCTCCCCGAGGCCCTGGTCAACTACCTGGCGCTGCTCGGGTGGTCCCCCCCCGAGGACGGCCGGGAGGTCCTCGCGCTCGACGAGATCAGGGAGCAGTTCGACCTCGGGCGGGTGCAGAAGAGCCCCGCCATCTTCGACACGGCCAAGCTCGACTGGATGAACCGCACCTGGATCCACCGGATCCCCGGGACGGAGCTGCTCGGCGCCGCGCGCCCCCATTTCACGGCGGCGGGCCTCCTCCCCGCCGAATCTTCCCCCGCCCTGGACGCCTGGGCCGGCAGGGTGATCGACCTGGTCAAGACGCGGGTGGACCACCTCGACCAGCTCCCGGAGGCCGCGGAGGTCGTCTACGGCGCCGACCCGCCCGCGCTCGATGCGGACGCCCGCGCCGCGCTCGCGGCCCCGGAAGGGCGGGAGGTCGCCCTCGACTTCGTGCGGCGGGTGGAGGCCGGGGGAGCGCTCACGCCCGAGGGCTACCGGCGGATCGTGGGGGAGGTCAAGTCGGCCACCGGGCGCAAGGGACGGCACCTCTACCACCCGATCCGGGCGGTCCTGACCGGGCAGGGCTCCGGCCCCGACCTCGAAACCCTGGCGCCGCTCTGCGACGAGGGGGCGCGCCTGCCGCTGCCGCGCCCGGTGCTCTCCCCGGCCGCGCGCGCGCGCCGCATCCTCGAGGCGGTCTGAGGCGCCATGTCCCTGATCTACGGCATCCACGCGGTGACGGAAGCGCTCCGGGCGCACCCCGAAAAGATCGAGCGGATCACCGTCGAGCGCGGCGGGCGCAACCCCCGCGTCCAGGAGATCGTCCGGGAAGCCGGGGAGCGCCGCGTGCGCCTCTCCTTCGAGCCGCGGGAGTGGATGGACCGCCGGTGCGGCGGGGAGCGGCACCAGGGGGTGCTCGCCGTCACCGCCGAAATCGACACCCTCGAAGTCGAGGAGGTCCTCGCCGCGGCCCGGACCCCCGGCCTCCTGGTGGTGCTCGACGGGATCGAAGACCCCCACAACCTGGGCGCCGTCCTGCGCTCGGCCGAGGCCGCCGGCGCCGACGGCGTCTTCGTGCCGCGCCACCGCTCCGCCGCGCTCGGCGCCGCGGCGGTCAAGGCGAGCGCCGGGGCCGCCGCCCACGTCCGCCTCGCGCGGGCGCCCAACGTCTCCCGCCTCATCGAGAGCCTGAAGGGCGCGGGGTACTGGAGCGTGGGGCTCGACGCGGCGGCGCCCGAGCCGCTCTGGAAGATCGATCTGACCGTCCCGGTCGCCCTGGTGCTGGGCAACGAGGGGACGGGGCTGCACCGGCTGGTGCGGGAGAAGTGCGACCTCGTGGCCTCGCTCCCGATCGCCGGGCGGGTGGGCTCCTACAACGTGAGCGTCGCCGCCGGGATCACCCTGTACGAAGTGCAGCGCCAGCGCGCCCAAAAACTGAAGTGAACGGCCCCCGCTGCCGAAAAGCAGGAGTGCCCGGACTCATTGGACTTTCGGGGTCGCCCCTATGGCCGTCATAGAGATAGAAAACCTGACCAAGGACTTCGCCGTCGGCTTCTGGCGCAAGCGGCCGGTGCGCGCGCTCGACGCCCTCTCCCTCGAGGTGCGCGCGGGGGAGATCTTCGGCTTCCTCGGGCCGAACGGGGCGGGCAAGAGCACCACCCTGAAGCTCCTGATGCACCTGCTGCACCCGACATCGGGCTCGGCCCGCATCCTGGGGCGCCCGGCGGGGGACACCGCGATGCACGAGCGGATCGGGTACCTGCCCGAAAACCCCTACTTCTACGACTACCTGACCCCCCGGGAGCTCCTCACATTCATGGGCCGGCTTTTCGGCCTGGCGGGGCCCCCCCTCGCCCGCAGGGTCCGGGAGCTCGTCGGCGAGGTGGGACTCGCGGCGTCGGCCGACGTGCAGCTGCGCAAATTCTCCAAGGGGATGGTCCAGCGCCTGGGGATCGCCCAGGCCCTCGTCAACGAACCCGAGGTGGTCTTCCTCGACGAACCGATGTCGGGGCTCGACCCGCTCGGGCGCATGGAGGTGCGCCGCATCGTGACCGGGCTGAGGGAGCGGGGGGTGACCGTCTTCCTGAGCTCCCACATCCTCCCCGACGTCGAGGCGATGTGCGACCGGGTGGCGATCCTCGACCGGGGGAGGCTCCAGGAGGCGGGGACGCTCGAGGACATCCTCAGGGCGCGGATCGCGGGGCACGAGATCATCCTCTCCGGCTGGACCGAGGCCACCCCGGACCTCCTCCGCCCCTGGTGCTCCGAGGTGCGGGCCATGGGGGAGCGGCTGCACCTGCGTGCGGACGACCGCGAAAACCTCGAGGCGGTGCTCGGCTTCGTCTTCGCCCACGGGCTGGACCTCGTCTCGGTCAACCCGATCCGCCCCTCGCTCGAGGAATATTTCCAGACCCTGGTGACCGGAAAGTAGAGGCAGCGTCATGAACCGCATCCTGGCCATCGCCGAGAACACCTTCCGCGAAACGGTCCGCGACAAGATCCTCTACAACCTGATCCTCTTCGCCCTCGTCATGATCGGCAGTTCGCTCGCCCTGGGGCAGCTCACCCTCGGCAACGAGGACAAGGTGATCCTCGACCTGGGCCTGGGCGCCATCTCCGTCTTCGGGCTCCTGATCGCCATCTTCATCGGGATCGGCCTGGTCTACAAGGAGCTGGAAAAACGGACCGTCTACGCCCTCCTGGCCAAGCCGGTGCGGCGCCACGAACTGATCCTGGGCAAGTACCTCGGCCTCCTCTCGACGCTCGGGGTCAACCTGGCCGTGATGACGGCGGGGCTCGCCCTGGCGCTCGCTTACACGGGGCGGGCGCCGGCGGGGGCCTACGGGCGCCTCCTGCCGGCCGTGGGCCTCATCTTCCTCTCGCTCGCCCTGGCCACCGCGCTCGCGCTCCTCTTTTCGACCTTTTCGACGCCGGCCCTGGCCGCCCTCTTCACCTTCTTCCTCTGGGTCATCGGGCATTTCAACGCCGACCTCCGCCGCTTCGGCGAACTCTCGGGATCGCCCGCCGTCGAGGCTCTCGGCCGCGCGCTCTACTACGTCATCCCCAATTTCGGGAACTTCAACCTGATCGACGGCCGTGCCGTCCTGCAGACGGCGGGCTACGCGCGCCCCGTCGAGTGGTGGGCCGTGGGGGGAGCCGGCGCCTACGCCGTCGTCTACATCGCCCTCCTGCTGGCCCTCTCGATCCTCATCTTCGCCCGGCGGGACTTCAAATGAAAGGCGGGGGGGGGGAAACATCGAAGGTGGTGCTCGGCTGCGTCGGCGCCGCCCTGGCCGCGGCGCTGCTGGTCGGCCCGGTGCAGGACTTCATCGACGCGCGCTCCCCGGCCGGGGAGGAGCCCGACCTCCTCTTCTTCAACTCCCCCGGCCTGGTCCAGAAGATGGCCCTCGGCTTCGAGCCCCTGCTGGCCGACCTCTACTGGATGCGCACCATCCAGTACTACGGGCGGCGCGACGACGAGGGGCGGCGGCGGGAGAGCTTCGGAAACCTCTACACCCTCCTCGACATCACCACCACCCTCGACCCGGGACTCCAGGACGCCTACCGCGCCGGGAGCTGCTTCCTCTCCGAGCCCCCGCCGGTCGGGGCGGGCCGGCCCGACCTGGCCCTCGAGCTCCTCAAGAAGGGGGCGCGGGCGCATCCCCGCGAGTGGCGCCTGGTCTACGAGCGGGGGTTCGTCCACTACCTCTACCTGAAGGACTACGCCGCCGCGGGGGACACCTGGCTCGAGGCGGGCCGGGTCCCCGGGGCGCCCGAGTGGCTCGCGGGCCTGGCGGCCATGGCGCTGTCGAAGGGGGGGGCCGAGGAGGTCGCCGTCGCCCTCTGGCGGCGCCAGTACGAGGAGGCGACGAGCGACGCGGTGCGCGACAACGCCCGCAACCACCTCCACTCGCTCCAGGTCAAGCGGGACCTCGCCGAGCTCAGGGACCGCATCGAGCGCCACCGCGCCGCGACCGGCTCCTTCCCCCCGAGCCTCCGGACCCCCCGGGACCCGATGGGGACCCCCTACGCCTACGACCCCCGCTCCGGCCGGGTGGAGCTCGACCCGGGGAGCGCCGTCCGCTTCCTCGACCTCCCCTGACCCATCATTTTTGTTTATTATCCCGAAATCCTATCCTATAGTCGATGCAGCTTCCATTTTCTAAAATGGCTGTATTCCGACAAGGAGACTCCGCTATGGGTAAGAAACTGGGCGCCGAATTCATCGGCACGTTCTGGCTCGTGCTCGGCGGCTGCGGCAGCGCGGTCCTGGCGGCCGCCTTCCCCGACCTGGGGATCGGCTTCGCCGGCGTGGCCCTGGCCTTCGGGCTGACCGTCCTGACCATGGCCTTCGCCATTGGCCACATCTCCGGCTGCCACCTCAACCCCGCCGTGTCCTTCGGGCTCTGGGCGGGCCGCCGCTTTCCCGGCAGGGACCTGTTCGGGTACATCGTGGCCCAGGTGCTGGGCGGCGCGCTCGCGGCCCTGGTCCTCTACCTCATCGCCAGCGGGAGCTCGGGCTTCAGCCTGAGCGGCGGGTTCGCCGCCAACGGGTACGGGGAGCATTCCCCCGGCGGGTACGCGCTCGGGGCCGCTTTCCTGTGCGAGCTGGTGATGACGTTCATCTTCCTCATCGTCATCATGGGCGCGACCGACAAGCGGGCGCCGCAGGGGTTCGCCCCCATCGCCATCGGGCTGGCGCTGACGCTGATCCACCTGATCAGCATCCCGGTCACGAACACCTCGGTCAACCCCGCGCGCAGCACCAGCCAGGCGCTCTTCGTCCAGGGGTGGGCGCTCGCGCAGCTCTGGCTCTTCTGGCTCGCCCCCATCCTGGGCGCGCTCCTGGCGGGCCTCACCTACCGCGGGATTTTCGAGGACAAGGCCTGACCCGAATGCAGGGAAGGGGGCCTCGGGGCCCCCTTCCGGTTCCCGCCGCCCCATACCCCCATTCCGTCAAATCATTTGACAGAATGGGGCCTATTCTGTCAAATCGTTGGACGAAATCGGGGGATGGAGCCTATTCCGCCATGGTCACGCGGTCGCGCCCGGCGTTCTTGCTGCGGTAAAGGGCCTTGTCGGCCGCCTCGACGAGCGCCTGGGCGCTGCGGCCGTGGTCGGGGAAGACGGCCACCCCCATCGACGCCGTGATGCGCCCCAGGGGGATGCCGCGGTAGTGGACATCCAGGCGCTGGATCGCCTCCTTGAAGAACTCGGCCCGCTGCCGGGTGACGTCGCGGCTCCCCTCGGGCAGGATCAGGGTGAACTCCTCCCCCCCGTAACGGCAGGCGATGTCCTCGCCGCGGATGTTGCCCCGCAGCAGCAGCCCCAGCTCCTTCAGCAGCAGGTCCCCCGCCTCGTGCCCGAAGTTGTCGTTGAAGTACTTGAAGTGGTCGAGGTCGATCATGATCATCCCCAGCGGGCGCTGGTTCCGGGCCGCCCGGCGCAGTTCCAGCTCGAGCGACTCCTCCATGAACCTCCGGTTGAAGAGCCCCGTCAGCGGGTCGCGGATCGACTGGCTGCGCAGCGTCTCGTGCAGGCGCAGGTTCGACAGCGCCATGGCGATGTGCTCCGACATGGTGACGGCCAGCCGCTGCTTGCTCTCGGTCATCTGGACGTCGTCCGGCTGCATGAGGTGCAGCATCCCGAGCGCCTCGCTCTGCGCCATCATCGGGATGCACATGTAGCCGGCCGGGGCGGGGTGGTGCACGTGGCGGCAGACCAGGCCGGAGCCCGCGTGCTCGACCCAGTGGATCCGCCCCCGCCGCAGCGCCCAGCATTCGGCCGGGGCGAAGGACTCCTCCGCCAGCTCCGGGTCCCCCCAGACCGCCGCGGCCTCCACCGAGTCGCGGGAGGAGGAGATGACGTAGAGCGCCCCCACCTTCGCCGGGAAGATCTGCTGCGCCACCCGGACGATGGCGCCGTAGGCCTCCTCGGTCGTGAGGCAGGCGCGCAGGATGTCGCCCATCTCGTTGAGGAGGACCATCTCGCGCGTCCGCTGCTCCAGCTCCCCCACCCAGGCCTCGAGCTTCTCCTTCGCCTCCTTCAGCTGCGCCTCGGTCTTCTTGCGCGCGGTGATGTCGCGCGCGATCCCCTGCACCGACACGGCCCTCCCCTCGCGGAAGAGGGGGCGGGTGCTGACCTCCAGGGCGACGCGGCCGCCGTCCTTGGCCACGATCTCCAGTTCGTAATTCAGGGGGATTTCGCCCGCCACCTGCGGGTCGGTCAGCACTTCCCCCAGGTGGGCGCACTCGGGCGTCAGGAGGTCGGTGAACTTCATCTCGAGCGCCTCGGAGCGGGTGTAGAGCGCGATCCGCTCGATCGCCCGGTTGATCGACAGGATCCTCCCCTCGAAGTCGTGGGTGTAGATGATGTCGCTGGCGTTTTCGAACATCTCCCGGTAGATCCCTTCGCGCTCCTTCCGTTCCCCGGTGCCGCTGCGGCGGAAATACTCCCCGGGGTTGCGGAAGATCTCGACCAGGCGCGGCTCCTGGTGCACCAGGGGGAGAAAATGGGCCCGCACCGCCGGGTGGAGTTCGCTCCCGATCTCCGGGTGCGCCTCCATCCACATGTGCTCCCCCCGGGCCGCGGCGAGCAGGAGCGTCAGCGAAAGGTACCAGGCGTCCCCCAGCAGGTCCTTCAGCCCCGCCGTCGCGCGCTCCGCCCCGGGGACCCCCAAAAAGAGGGCCAGGGCGAGGGTGGACACCCCCTCCTCGAACCCGGGGACGCCGGCGGGCCAGGATCCGGAGGAGCGTGTCGTGCCGGCCAGGGCCGAGAGCGCGTTTTCGATCTCCCCGGCGTCGGGCTCCGGGAGTTCCAGCAGTTCCCTCACCTCGCGCGCGCCGACCCCCAGCTCGCGCAGGGTGCACGCGTGCACCACGGCGAAATAGGGGGAGGTCGTCGAACGGGAGAGGCGCAGCCGGAGCTTCTCCCTGAAAAGCTCCGGGAGCGGGTTGTCGCAGAAGCCCGCACGGTACCGGCGCCAGAGGTCTTCGAGGATGTCGGGAAACTCGAGGGCGGGAATGAAGCAGGGGGGTAGGAAACCGATCCGCTCCTCGATCGCGGCGCGGATGCGGGAAGCGTCCCCGCCGGCGGCCGGGGGCGCGGGCGCGGCCTCCGGGGCGAGTTCCGGTTCCAGGCGCTTCAGCTCCTCGAGTTTCCCCCAGAGGGCTTCCAGTTCGCCGTCCGTGCTGCCTTCCCGTTCCATTGCGCGATGAACCCGAGTGAGTAGAGCCTGCCCGTGACGCACCAGCGACGACGCATCTTCGGTTTGCTTCATCAGGGGCGGGGGGAGCGCTGTTTGCCTGAAGGGCAATTCTGACCCAACTCCCCGGAAAGGCCAAGAAAAAAATGCGTTGGGGGGGAGCCGGCGTCAGCTGGCGACCACCACCGAGTCCCCGCCCCCCGAGCGCGCCCGGCCGACGGCCGCCTCCGCCGAGCGCAGGAGGGCCTCCACGGTCTGCCCGTGATCGGGGAAGAGGGCCATCCCGACCGACGCGGAGACCCGGTCCCCCTCCCGCGCCCCGGGATACTGCACGTCCATCCCCCGCACCAGGTCCCTCAGCGTCTCGGCCCGCCTCCGGCCGACGTCGCGGCCGCTGTGGGGAAGGAGCAGCACGAAAGCGTGCCCGCTGAAGCGGCAGGCGACGTCTCCCTTGCGGATCCTGGACTGCAGCCGCGCGGCGGTCCGGCAGAGGAGGGAGTCCCCGGCGTCGAGCCCCCAGTCTTCGGTCATTTTCTGGAACCGGTCGAGCGCGGCCATGATCACCACCAGCGTCCCCTGGGTGCGCGCCGCGCGCCGCAGCTCCAGCTCGAGCGCCTCCTCCATGAAGCTGCGGTTGAAGAGCCCGGTCAGCGGGTCGCGGATCGACTGGTTGCGCAGCGTCTCGTGCAGGCGCAGGTTCGACAGCGCCATGGCGACCCGCTCCCCCATGGCGGTCGCGAGCCGCTGCTTCGCTTCGCCGAGCGGCGTCCCGTCGGCGTGGGCCAGGTGGAGCACCCCCACCGCCTCGCTCTGGGCCATCATCGGGACGCAGAGGTAGCCGCGCGGAGGGGGGGTCTCCAGGTGCTTGCACAGGAGGCCGACGCCGGTGTCCTCCACCCAGTGCACCCTCCCCCGGCGCAGGGCCCAGCATTCGTCGGGGGTGAAGGTGGTCGCCATCCGCTCCGCGTCCCCCCACCCGGCGACCGATTCCACGATGTTGCGGAGCGGGCCCATCACGTAGAGCGCCCCCGCCTCCTCCGGAAAGATCTCCCGGGCGATCCGCACGATCACCTCGTAGACCTCCTCGGCCGTGAGGCAGGCGCGCAGGATGTCGCCCATCTCGCCGAGCAGCGTCATCTCGCGGGTGCGCTGCTCCAGGTCCCGCACCCAGGCCTCGAGCCTGCGGTTGGCCGCGGCGAGCTCCCCCTCGGCCCTCTTCCGCTCGCTGACGTCCCGGGCGATCCCCTGGATCCCGTGGGGGCGGCCTTCGCGGAAGATGAGACGGTGGCTCACCTCGAAGGTGAAGCGGGCGCCGTCCTTGGCGATGACGTCCAGTTCGGCCGTCATCGGCACCGCGTCGGCGATCTGCCGGTCGATCATCCTGCGGGCGGCCGCCCTCGATTCGGGGGCCACCAGCTGGCTGAACCGCATCCGGAGGGCCTCCTCCAGGGAGTATCCCAGCATCCGCTCCGCCGCCTTGTTCATGGAGGTGATTCTGCCGGAGAGGTCGTGGGTGTAGACCATGTCGTAGGCGTTTTCGAACAGTTCCCGGTAGCGCTCCTCGCTCGCGCGCCGCGCCTCCTCGGCCAGCGCCCGCTCGGTCACGTCGCGCACGATCGCCAGGCCCCCGATCACCTCCCCCTCCCCCGGGCCGTGGATGGGACCGTAGTACCCCTCGAACCAGACGCTCGCGCCCCCCGGGGCCGTGTAGCACTTCCCCTTCGAAACGCTCTTCCGCCCCTCGAGCGCCGCACCGATGTTCGCGTCCTCCCCCAGCTCCTCCAGGAAGGGGCAGGCCAGGAAGGCGGGGCGGCCGAGGACCTCCCCCGCGGCGAGGCCGAACATCCTCTCCATCGCGGGGTTCCAGACCGTGAAGAACCCGTCCCGGTCGAAGGCGATGATGCCGTCGACGCTGCTGTCGACGAGCCACCCGAGGAGCTGTTTCTCGCTCTCGAGCGCGCGGACCCTGGCGGGGACGGGGGGGCGCTCCGGGGCGCCGGCCGGGGCGGGGGGGGCGCTCGCGGCGCCGCTGGGGGACGGGCGCAGGATGAGGCTGTGCAGGTGCGCGATCTCCTCGCGCAGCGACTCCAGTTCCTCTGCAAGATCGCTCTTGGGCGTGTCTTTCGGTTCCATGGGATCTCACGCCCCGCTCCGGGGCCGGGTGCCGGGGAGCTCAAATGCATTTATATGAAAGGCTTATGCCCCCCCGCACCGCACTCAGGTTATCGTTGGGGGGAGGCGGAACCTTTAGACAAATCGCCTCCGGCGGGGCTCCCGTTTGTCATCCGCCCCCCGCCCGTATATATTTAATACCATGAAGTACGAAGGGATGATTTACCGGCCTCCCAGCGAGGCCGACAGCCTGATCCTGCAGGTGGCGGTGGGGTGCTCCTACAACCGCTGCACCTTCTGCCACTCCTTCCGGGGGAAGACCTTCCGCGTCAAGTCGTTCGAGGAGATCCGGGAGGACATCGACGAGGCCTCCGCCTGCGGCCCGATCCGGCGCGTTTTCCTGGCCGACGGGGACGCGCTGGTGATGACCCAGCCGGAGCTGGTGCGGGTGCTCGGCTACCTCCGGGAGAAGATCCGCGGGCTGGAGCGGGTGGGGATCTACGCCAACGCCGTCGACATCCTGAAAAAGGAGCCGGAGGAGCTCGAAGAGCTCCGCTCCCTGGGGCTCGGCATCCTCTACCTGGGGCTGGAATCGGGGAACCCGGAGGTGCTCCGGCGGATCCGCAAAAACGCCACCGCGGAGCAGATGGTCCGGGCGGGAAAGCGGGTGAAGAGCTCGGGCATCCTCCTCTCGATCACGGTGCTGCTGGGGATCGGCGGGGTCGAGCTGAGCCAGGAGCACGCGCGGGACACCGGCAGGGTCCTGTCGGAGATGGACCCCGATTTCGTCGGCGCCCTCTCCCTCATCGTCGTCCCCGGCACCCCGATCGAAGAGGACCTCCGGAGCGGCCGCCTGGTCCTCCCCTCCCCCTTCGGCCTCATCCAGGAGCTGGGGATCATGATCGCCCACACCGACGTCACCCGCTGCTTCTTCGCCTCCAACCACGCCTCCAATTACCTGCCGCTCAGGATCCGGATGCCGGAGGAAAAGGGGCGCGCCCTCGGCCTCATCCGGGAAGTGCTGGAAAGAAAGGACCCGGAGCTGCTGCGCCCCGAATTCATGCGGGCCCTGTAACTCGCGGGTCGGCCCGGGCCTGTGGTATACTCGATGGGATTGGGAACCGTTCCGGAAAGAAGCGTTATGGGCGCAGGAAAGAAATTCTGGGTGGGAGGCCTCATCATCGTCGCGGCCCTGGCGTGGCTCGGGTTCGTGGGCTTCCAGGAGAGCAAGGCCTACTACATCACGGTGGACGAGTTCAGCTCGCTGCGGGGGGAATACGAGGGGAAGCGCTTCAAGCTCGCCGGGGACGTCGTCGAGGGATCGATCGACCGGAGCCGGCCGCAGATGGAGTTCGTCATCTCGAGCCCCCGGTCGAGCATCCGCGTCCGCTACACCGGCGCGGACATCATCCCCGACACCTTCAAGGACGGGTCGAAGGCCCTGGTGGAAGGGACCGTCGCCCCCGACGGCGTCTTCGAAGCCCGGCGGATAGAGGCGAAGTGCGCTTCGAAATACGAAGCGGAGTACGACGAGAGAACCTCCTGACTTCAGGGACTTCATGGCCGATTTCGGAAATTTCTGCCTTCTCCTGGCCCTGTGCCTTTCGCTCTACGCCCTCATCGCCTCGCTGACCGGCGCCTCCCTCGCCCGGCGCCGCGTCGTCTGGAGCGGGGAGCGCGCGGCGCTCGCCGCCTCGGCGGCCGCCCTCCTCGCCTTCGGCGCCCTCCTCTACCTCATGCTGGCGGACGATTTCGCCACCTCCCACGTGGCCAACAACAGCAGCCGCTCGCTCCCCATCCTGTACAAGATCTCGGCCATCTGGGGGGGGCACGACGGCTCGATGCTCCTGTGGGTGTTCTTCACCGCCCTCCTCTCGGGCCTCGTCATCGTGCAGAACCGCCGCCGCCACCGGGACATGATGCCCTGGGTGGTCGCCGTGCTGATGGTCAACCTCGCCTTCTTCCTCGCGCTCAACCTCTTTTTGTCCAACCCCTTCGACCAGCTGGTCCGGATCTCGCCCGACGGCGCGACGGCCCCCTTCGTCCCCGCCGACGGGAGGGGGCTCAACCCGCTGCTCCAGTACTGGGCCATGGTCATCCACCCCCCGATCCTCTACGTGGGCTTCATCGGCTTCGTGGTCCCCTTCGCCTTCGCCGTCGCCGCCCTCGTCACCCGGCAGCAGGGCAACGCCTGGGTCCGGATCGTCCGGCGCTGGACGCTGGTGGTCTGGCTGTTGCTGGGGATCGGCATCATCCTCGGCGGCAAGTGGGCCTACGTCGTGCTCGGGTGGGGGGGGTACTGGGGGTGGGACCCGGTGGAGAACGCCTCCCTGATGCCGTGGCTGGTGAGCACCGCTTTCCTCCATTCCATCGTCGTGCAGGAGCGGCGCGGGATGCTGAAGGTCTGGAACGTCATCCTGGTCCTCCTCACCTACCTCCTCGGGATCTTCGGGACCTTTCTCACCCGCAGCGGGATCGTCAATTCGGTGCACGCCTTCGCCGACTCGAACCTGGGAAGGTTCTTCGTCTACTACATGGCCTTCGTGCTCGCCGGCACCCTCCTGCTCCTGGCCGACCGGCAGCCGTACCTGCGGAGCGAGCGGCGGCTCGACTCGATGATCTCGCGCGAAAGCGCCTTCCTGTTCAACAACCTCGTGCTGGTGGCCGCCTGTTTCGCCGTGTTCTGGGGCACGATGTTCCCCGCCCTGTCGGAATGGATCCGGGGGACCAAGATCTCGGTCGGCCCCCTCTTCTTCGACAGGATCAACGTCCCGATCGGTCTGCTCCTGCTCCTGCTGACCGGGATCGGGCCGCTGCTGGCCTGGCGCCGGGCCTCGCCCGCCGCCCTCGGCCGGGCGTTTTTGTGGCCCGGCGTCGCCGCCGCCCTGGCCCTGGCCGGGCTCCTCGCCGGGGGGCTCCGGAATTTTTACGTGACCGTCTGCCTCACCCTCTGCGCCTTCGTCCTGGCGACCATCGTCCAGGAGTTCGCCGAAGGCGCCCGGGTACGGATGCGGCAGCACGGGGAACGTTTCCCCGAAGCCCTCGGCCGCCTCGTCCTCCGCAACACCCGCCGCTACGGGGGGTACGTCGTCCACCTCGGCGTGGTGCTCATGTTCGTGGGGTTCGCCGGGAACGCCTTCAACCGGGAGGCCACGCTCCACCTCCAGACGGGGGAGACGGGGAGGGTGGGCGATTACGCCCTCACCCTGGCCGATTTCCACCAGGGGCGGGAGGCCCTGTACGAGTACGGGCGGGCGGTGATCGAGGTCACCCGCGACGGCCGGCCGGCCGGCACCCTGACCGCGGAAAAGCGCATCTTCGATTCCGGGGGGCAGACCACCACGACCGTGGGCCTTCGCAGCACCCCGAAGGAGGACCTGTACGTGGTCTTCACCGGCATCACGGGGGACGCCTTCGAGATCAAGGCGCACGTGAACCCCCTGGTGTTCTGGCTCTGGCTCGGGTCCGGGATCCTGGTCCTGGGGACCCTCCTGACCCTTTTGAACTCAAAGCGCGGCGGCCGCCCCGGGGAGGCCGTTCGCTGACGGGCGCCGGCCCGGGGGCCGGCTGACAGGGAGTGGCGATGCTCTGGATCGTGTGCGCGGTGGCCGTCGTGGTCGCGGGAGGGTTCGTCCTCGCCCCCCTCTTCAGGAGCGCGCCCCCGGGGGCGGACGCCGGGGGGGAAACGGAGCGCGACCGCCTGCTCGAGCGCAAGACGGCGTGCTACCGCAACCTCAAGGAGCTGGAGTTCCAGTTCGGGATGGGGCGCCTCCTCGAGGCCGATTACGAAATGCTCCGGGCGGAACACCGGGCCGAGGCGGCCCGCATCCTGGAGGAGCTGGAGCGGCTCGGGGCTCCCGGCGGCCGGCGGGCGGCCGGGCTCGGGCCGGGGGGGAAGAAAGAGCGTGACAGCGCCCGCTGCCCCGCCTGCGGCGCCGCCGTCTCCCCCGGCAAGAAATTCTGTGCGGACTGCGGAAAGCGGCTTTAAAACCATGAAAACGGTGCGCCTGATTCTGATCCTGATCCTCTCCGCGGCCGGGGCACGGGCCCAGGAGCGCGGCGTCGTCGAAGGGCGGCTGGTCAACCGGACCGACCCCTCGATCCTCCCCTCCGGCGCCCCGCTCGAGATCCTCGAGCTGGAGGGGGGGATGCGGACCATCCGGAGCGCCGTCACCGATGCCGCGGGGGGAGTGCGCATCGAGGGGCTCCCCCGGTCGGAGCGGCTGATGCTGCGCGCCTCCTGGCGGGGGGTCCCCTACCACGCCCCGCTCGCCTTCGACGCCGCGGGGGTGGCCCGGGTGGAGCTCGAAGTCTACGAGACCACCTCTTCCGACGCCGACATCCGGGTGGAAAAGGTCCAGATGGCGTTCCAGTTCTCCGGGGACCGGATCCAGGCGCTCGAAACCTGGACCCTCCATAACCGCTCCCGTCCCCCCAGGATCTACGCCGACCCGGCGGGCACCTTCCGGATCTCCAAGGCGCCGGGGATCCTCCAGCCGCCGCGGATGCGGGTGACGGCCCCCGACTCCACCATGCCGCTGGTGCAGCCGGCGCTCGAAAGCGCCGACGGGGAGAGCTACTACACCCTCTACCCCTTGCGCCCCGGCCTGACCCTCATCGAGGCGGAGCAGGCGCTCCCCTACGCCGACCGCGCCTACACGTTCGTCAAGAAGTTCCACCGCGACGTGGAAGCGTTCCATATCGGCGTCCTCCCCGCCGACATGCTCCTCGAGGGGGCGGGGATCGAGCGGGTCGAGTCGCCCGGCGGCATGGCCGTCTACTCGAGCCCCGCGGCGGGCGCGGGGACGGAGGCGGCCTGGACCTTCTCGGGCGGGACCCCGGTGCCCGCGGCGTCCGCGCCCGGGGCGTCCGCGCCCGGGGCGGAGGAGGCGGAAGAGGGGGACCGCGTGGTGGCCCGCCCTTCGGCGGTGGGGCGAAACGCCCTCGTCATCGGCCCCCTGTTGCTCCTCGCCTTCATCCTCCCGCTCTGGTACGCCTGCAACCGGCCCCCCGGCCGGGGGCGTACGGCGAAGGCGTACAGCGAAAAAGTAAAGCCATGATCGAAGTCCGGGGACTGGCCAAATACTACGGCAGGCAGAGCGCGCTGCGCGGCCTCGACCTGCGGATCGCGCGGGGGGACTTCATCGCCCTCTTCGGCAGAAACGGCGCCGGGAAGACCACCTTCCTGAGGATCCTGGCGGGGCTCGCGCGCCCCTCCGCCGGCACCTGCCGGATCGCGCCGGCGGCCGGAGGCGCCGGCGGGGAGACCCCCGCCCGGACCCGCGGCCGGATCGGATACCTCTCCCACCACACCTCCCTCTACCCCGACCTGACCGCCCTGGAAAACCTGCGCTTCTTCGCCCATCTGGCGGGGGTGCCGGCCGACGACCCCTCGCTCGCCGGGAAAATCGGCGCGGTGGGGCTCGCCGGGCGGGAGCGCGAACCGGTGCGCACCTACTCCCGGGGGATGCAGCAGCGCCTGGGCATCGCCCGGGCGCTGCTGCACGACCCCGACATTCTCCTGCTCGACGAGCCCTTCACGGGCCTCGACCAGGCCGGCGCCGATTTTCTGAAGGGCTACCTCGCCGGGGCGCGCCGCGCGGGAAAGACGTGCGTCATGGCGCTCCACGACGCCGGGCTCGGCCACCAGCTGGCGAGCCGGCTGGTGGTGATCGACCGGGGGACGGCCGCGCTCGACGTCGAGCGGGACTCCCTCCCGCTCGACGCCTTCCGCGAGCGGTACGCGGCCATCCTCGGCCCGCGCCCCCCCGCCGGCGGGGGGGCGTCATGAGAAGGCTCTGGGCCGTGTTCCGCAAGGACCTCGCGATCGAGCTGAGAACCAAGGACTCGCTCAACACGATGCTGTTCTTCGGGATCGTGGTCCTGGTCGTCTTCCACTTCGCCCTCCGTTCGGGCGAGGTCGAGGCGCGGGCGGCCGCGCCCGGGGTCCTCTGGGTCGCCTTCGCCTTCGCCGGGACGCTGGGGCTCAACCGGATGTTCGCGGCGGAGAAGGAAAACGGCTGCCTGGAGGGGCTGATGATGATGCCGGCGGACCGGGGGGTCCTCTACCTCGGGAAGATGCTGGCCGGGACCGTCTTCATGCTCGCGGCCGAAGCCGTCATCTTCGTCGCGAGCCTCGTCTTCTTCAACCTCGAAGTCTGGGGCGAACTCCCCTGGCTCGCGCTGGTGTTTTTCGTCGGGACGCTGGGGTTCACCGCCGTCGGGACGCTCCTGGCGGCCGTCGCCGTGAACACCCGGATGCGGGAGGTGCTCCTCCCCGTGATCCTCTTCCCCGTGGTCCTGCCGGTGCTGATCCACGCGGTGGAGGCGACGGCCCTCGTCCTGGGCGGGGCGGACCGGGGGGAGCTCCGGCTCCCGCTCGCCGTCCTGTCGGTTTTCACGGTCGTGTTCGGCACGATCGCCTATCTGCTCTTCGAGCACGTTCTGGAGGACTAGGATGAACGAACGGACCTCCGCCCGCCTGGACCCGGTCCTGTGGGGCATCCTGGGGATCGCGATGCTGGCCGCGCTCTACCTGGCCCTCGTCGACGCCCCCAGGGAGCGGACCATGGGGGACCTGCAGCGCATCTTCTACTTTCACGTGGCCGCCGCCGTCGCGGGGCTGACGGCCTTCGGCGTCAATTTCGCCTCCTCGATCGCTTACGTGGCCCGCCGGGAGCGGCGGTGGGACCGCCTGGCGCTCTGCGCGGCCGAGACCGGGGTCGCCTTTTTCGCCATCGTCCTCCTCACCGGCCCGATCTGGGCCAAGCCGGTCTGGATGGTCTGGTGGACCTGGTCGCCGCGGCTGACCTCGTCCCTCGTCCTCTGTCTCCTCTACGTCGCCTACCTGCTCGTGCGGCGCTACCTCGAGGACCCCGACCGGCGGGCGATGATCGCCGCCGTGTTCGGCATCGTGGCCTTCGTCGACGCCCCGCTGGTCTGGTTCTCCATCCGCTGGTGGCGCGACATCCACCCCTCGCCGATGCTCGAGAGCGGGGGGATCGACCCGGCCATGCGCCCCGCGTTCTGGGCCTGCCTGGCGGCCTTCGAGCTGCTGCTGGTCTACCTGCTGCGGCGGCGCTACGCGCTGGAATCGCTCGAGGAGGAGCTGGAACGGCTCGGGCGCCTGGCGGAATGATTTTCAGGGAGTCTGCCCCATGAACACCATGAACTATCTCTTCGCGGCCAACGCCGTCATCTGGATCGTGCTCGCCCTCTTCCTGCTCCGGCTGCACGCGCGCGAGCGGAAACTGGGGGAGGAAATCGCCCGCCTGCGCCGGCTGATCGACAGGACCTAGTCGGCGGCGACGGGCTGCGGGGCCAGCCGGAGGAGGAGGGCGCGCGCTTCTTCGCCGAGGAATTCCCAGAGCCCGAGCCGCGAGAGCGTTTCGGGGAGCGGGACCCCCTCCGGGCTCCACCCCCGCTCGCGGTAGTAGGCCGCGATCAGCCCCCGCAGCCGCTCCTTGCGGCAGGCCATGAGCCGCTCCCGCTTTTCCGCCGTCGGCAGCTCCGCGAGCCGCTCGGGCGCGAGGCCGCAGCAGGCGGCGAGCTCCCCGTCGTTGTAGGCGGCCTCCGCCTCGTAGAGGAGGTCGTCGGTCGGCCCGAGGGCGCGGTCGGGGATCCAGTCGTGGCGCGAGGTCTCCTCCCCGTAGCGGAGCACGTTCAGGACCCGCTGCAGGTTGATGTCGCGGTCGGTGCGGGCGAAGATCTCCTCCCACCCCAGCTCGGTCCCCAGCACGCCGTTGTAGTACTCGGCGTAGATCTCCTGCGTCGCCGGGTTGATGTTGACGTCCCCCTCCCCGCGCGCGTTCGATTCCGGGTTGAAGACATCGACCCAGGGGAGCTTGCACACCCCCATGTTGTCGTTCCCCAGGCGCACGCGCGGGTAGCTGACCAGCGCCCGGGCCTTGTCCTCGAAGGTGGGGAAGGCGCCCAGGAGGTCGGCCTTGATCAGCCAGGCGGCGGCGTGGTGGGCGCCGATGTCGCTCGCCGCGGCGTAGGACGCCTGCATCGAGAGGGAGCGGTGGGTCCGGTAGAAGGAGAAGGGAAGCCCCTTGGTCTGCATCGCGAACGTCTCCAGTTCCGGGAGCGCGTCCTCCCCCGTCCGGGCGCGATGGCGCGCGGCGACCCAGGCGACCAGTTCCCCGATCCCCCTCCCGGCGGCGCGCGCCATTTCGCCCGACCCGTGCGCCAGGCGGTGGATGAATTCCAGGGCGGCCGGTTCGTCCCCCCACGAGAGCGCCGGGCCCCCGCCGTCCCCCGGCTCGAGGTAGCCGCGCTGCAGCGCCTCCATCAGGAACGCCATGATGCAGGAGGTGGTGATGGTGTCGATGCCGTAGTTGTCGCAGTGCCAGTTGGCTTCCATGATGAACTCGGGGTTCCAGATGCCGAGGTTCGACCCGAAGCCGGCGGCGGTCTCGTATTCGGGCCCGTCCACCCACACCCGGCGCCCGGCGTGCGGGCCGCTCCGGAGCGTCACGCACCCCCCCTTGGTGCACTGCAGGTTGCAGCCGGGGAAGCAGCCGTCCATCCCCCGGTGGTCGAAGAGGTGCTCGGCGTAGTGCCTCCCGCAGATCTGTCCCGCCCTGGGGTCGGAGCCGAGCTGGAAGTTGCGGACCGGGAGCGACTGGTACTCCTCCCTGTTCATGAAGGTGATGAGCCCCGCGCTCCCCTTGCGCGCCATCTGGAGCGACCCGGGGTCGACCTCGCGCACCACCTTCTGCAGCCGCCCCCCCGCCCGGCGGGCGCGCTCCCAGTCGGCGGCGCCGTAGGGGTTTTCGCCGCGCGGGCTCTCGGCCACGACCACGATCGCGCCGAGGTTCTTGTCCCGCATAACGGTGCCGAGGCCCGTCCTTCCCGCCTGCTTGACCCGGAAGATCCCGCGCCCCCCCTCGCGCGGCTTGGTGACGTCCCAGTAGTGGCTGTTGATGCAGCCGTAGGCCGTGTGGGCGGCGCCGACGCCGGTGGAGAGGAAGGCGATGCGGCGCCGGTCGACCCCGGCCGCCTCGAAACGCCGGGCGATCTCCCCCTCCAGCTCGAACGCCTCCTCCCCCGGGGGCGCCTCCTCGATCCGCACCTCCCCCCGCAGGCCGTCGACGACCACCATCGCCCGCCCGGCCGATTTCCCGACCACCTCGAGGGCGTCGAACCCCGCGTACTTCAGGTAGGCCCCGAAATACCCGCCGAAGTTGGACACCCCGGGGATGCGGGTCAGGGGGGAGAGGGAGACCGCCATCGCCTTGGCCGCCCCCGGGAACTGGGGGATCCCCCCGAGCGGGCCGTTGGCCACGATCAGGGGGTTTTCGGGGTCCTCGGGCCGGGTGGCGGCCGAGACCGCCTGGTGCAGCAGGTAGAGGCCCAGGGCGCGCCCCCCCAGGAAATAGTCCCGGACCTTCGGGTCGAGCGTCCGGACCGCGGCCGAGCGCGCGGCGAGGTCCACGCGGAGGACCCTGTTGGTGTAGCCGCGCTCGATCGTCCCTCTGCTGTAGTGCATATTCCCTTCCCGGACCGCAAAACCGCCGAAGCAAAGGTATCAAAGATAAGGGGGCGGGGTTCACCCTGTCAAGAAATCCCTCCCCCCCTGCTATAATGGGACCCAGCCACAAAGGAGCCTGACGTGAAAACAGCTTCCCCGAACGCCGACTGGGCCGCGATCTTCCGCGGGCGACGCGACCGGATCCGGGCCCGGACCGGAGGCGGCCCGATCCTCTGGCTGGGGCACGCGCCCCAGCCGCGCAACTACGCCGCCAACACCTACCCCTTCCGGCAGAATTCCCATTTCCTCTACTGCACCGGGCTGGCCGAACCGGACCTCGCCCTCCTCTCGCTGCCGGAAGCGGGGCGCGACATCCTCTTCGGCGACGGGGCGAGCCTCGACGACATCGTCTGGACCGGCCCGCGCCCCTCGCTCGAGGAGCTGGCGGCCGCGGCCGGCATCGACGACGTCCGCCCGGCGGAGAGCCTCCGGGGAGTCCTCGACGAGGCGCGGCGGCAGGGGCAGCCCGTCCACTACCTCCCCCCCTACCGGCACTCCTCGGTCTACGCCCTCTCGCGCCTGCTCGACATCCCGATGGAGGAAGTGGGGGGGCGCGCCTCCTCCCTCCTGATGGAGCAGGTGGCGATCGAGCGGAGCGTCAAGGGCCCCGAGGAGGTGGCCGAGATCGAGGAGGCGCTCGGGATCACCGGCCGGATGCACCGCGCGGCGATGGCGGCGGCGCGCCCCGGGATGAAGGAAAGCGAGCTGGCGGGCCTGATCCAGGCGATTGCCCTCGCCGAAGACCGCGCCCAGGCCTACGACCCGATCGTGACGGTGCACGGGGAGGTGCTGCACAACCACTCCTACGACAATGTCCTCGCCGCGGGGGGGCTGGTGCTCAACGACTCCGGGGCGGAGTCCCCGATGGGCTACGCTTCGGACATCACCCGCACCTTCCCCGTCTCCGGGCGCTTCTCGCCGCTCCAGGCCGACCTCTACCGCGCCGTGCTCGGGACGCAGCGGGAGGCCATCGCCATGATCCGCCCCGGCGTCTCCTACCGCGAAGTCCACCTCGGCGCCTGCCGCCGCCTGGCCGAAGCGCTCCGCGGCCTGGGGCTGATGAAGGGGGACCCCGCGGCCGCGGTCGAGGCGGGGGCCCACGCGCTCTTTTTGCCGCACGGGATCGGCCACATGCTCGGGCTCGACGTGCACGACATGGAGGACCTCGGGGACGTGGTCGGGCACGGAAAGGAGAAGCGCCCGGGTCAGTTCGGGCTCAACTACCTGAGGCTCAGCCGCCCGCTCGAGGCGGGGTTCGTGCTGACGGTGGAGCCGGGGGTCTACTTCATCCCCGCCCTCATCGAGCGCTGGCGCGCCGAAGGGCTCCACCGGGAATTTCTCGACTACGACCGGATCGCCCCCCTGGCCGGCTTCGGGGGGATCCGCACCGAAGACGACGTCCTGGTCACCCCCGAAGGGGCCCGCGTCCTGGGCCCCCCGGTCCCGAAGACGGTCGAGGAGGTGGAGGAGGCGTGCGCCCGATGAAGGCGGTGTGCGTCTACTGCGGCTCGAGCGCCGGCACCGGCGCAAAATACCGGGAAGCCGCGCGCACCCTGGGCCGCACGCTGGTCCGGCAAGGCCTCGAGCTGGTCTACGGGGGGGCGCGGGTGGGACTGATGGGGGAGCTGGCCGACGCCGTGCTCGCTTCGGGAGGAAGGGTCACCGGCGTCATCCCGGAAGCCTTCGCCGCGCGGGTGGCGCACGGGGGCCTCACCGGGCTCGAGATCGTCGGCGGCATGCACGAACGCAAGCAGAGGATGTTCGACCTCTCCGACGCCTTCATCGCCCTCCCCGGCGGGTTCGGGACCCTGGAGGAGCTGACGGAACTCCTGACGTGGGGGCAGCTCGACTTTCACCGGAAACCGTGCGGCCTTCTCAATGTTTCGGGCTTCTACGACCCGCTGCTGGCCTTTCTGGATCACGCCGTGCGGGAGGGCTTCATCAAGGCGGCGCACCGCCGGATGCTTTTCGCCTCGGAGGACTCCGAAGCCCTGCTCGAGCATTTCGGTTGCTACGACGCCCCGAAGACCGATAAGTGGTATAATCGGCCGATCGATTCCTGAAGGCATGATCCGAAACAGCGGATTTTCAAGAATAACCATAGAGGGGAAAGTGATTACGCTTATTGAGGCCCTGAATTTCCGTTCCCTCAGGTACGTGCGCCAGAGCCTTGGCGGATTTCACGTCCTGATCGGACCCAATGCCAGCGGAAAGACCACTTTCCTGGATGTTCCCGCCTTCCTCGGCCGGCTCGTATCCGACGGCCTGGAATCGGCCGTCGGCGAGCGCACGGCGAATTTCCAGGATCTTGTATGGCGCCGTGAGGGGCAGAGATTCGAACTCGCCATCGAGGCGGCGATACCGGCAAAACTCCGGAAGACGGGGGGCAACGGGGATTTCGATACCATTCGCTACGAAGTCGCCGTCGGGGCCCATCCGCAAACGGAGGAGTTGTCGATACTGGCGGAAAGCGTTCTGCTCAGGAATGCCCCGGTCGCCGAACCTCCCCAGAGAGACTTTTTTCCTTTCCTGCGGACGCCCCCCAATACGATCCTGTCGCCGAAATCCTCCCGGGGCTCAAAAACCGTTATCCGGAAGGTAGCTAAAGGCAACGACAACTTTTACGACGAAACGGGGAAAGGCTGGGATCATTCCTTCAAACTTGGCCCGATGAAGAGCGCCCTGGGCAACCTCCCGGAAGACGAATCCAGATTCCCGGTTTCAAGCTGGCTCAAGGGGTTCCTGATCAACGGTCTGCAACAGATCATCCTCAACAGCCTGCTCATCCGGCGGGCCAGCCCGCCCGGACAAATCCGGGGATTCCGGCCGGATGGCTCCAACCTCCCCTGGGTGATTTCCGAGCTCGAAAAAAAGGGTTCCCCTGTCCTGGGGGAATGGATCGCCCACCTGCGGACGGCCCTGCCCGATCTCGAGGGCATCCGTACCGTCGAGAGGGCGGATGACCGGCACCGTTACATGATGTTGAGGTACCGGGACGGGCTGGAAGTCCCTTCATGGATGGCGTCCGACGGGACGCTCCGGCTGCTGGCATTGACACTGCCCGCGTATCTTCCGGAATTCAGGGGCGCCTACCTGATCGAGGAGCCGGAAAACGGCATCCATCCGCGCGCCGTGGAGACCCTGTTCCAGTCGCTCTCCTCCGTCTACGACGCCCAGATTCTGGTGGCCACCCACTCCCCCGTGATTTTGAGCATCGTCCGGCCGGAGGATGTGCTCTGCTTCGCCAAAACAGAAGAGGGGGCCACCGATATCGTGCGCGGCAGCGAGCATCCGGCCCTCGCGGAATGGCGGGGGGAGACCAACCTGGGCGTCATCTTCGCCGCCGGAGTTCTGGGATGAAGGCCGAGGCGCCCGGCAAGGACCTCATCGCCCTGGTCGCCGACAAGAATATGGAACACGCCCTGCGGGGCCTGCTGAATCGTCACGAATCTCTGGGAATCCGTCCACTAAGAGAAAAAAGGGACTACGACATATTCGTACACCCGCACAGGGATCCGGGCTGCCTGGCAAAATCCACCGAATTCCTTCGGCCCTGGCAGCGGACCTATCGCCGGGCCCTGGTGATGTTTGACCGGGAAGGCTGTGGCCGGGAAGCCCAATCGCGCCTCGAACTCGAAAGCGAGCTCGAGCAGCAGCTGGCGCGATCGGGATGGGACGAACGGGCGGCGGTGGTGATCATCGACCCGGAGCTGGAAAACTGGGTGTGGAGCAGCTCGCCTCTCGTGGATCGGGCGCTGGGCTGGACAGGACGGTCCCCCGACCTCCGCCAATGGCTCCTGGATGAAGGCTTTCTGAAATCAGCCGCGGAGGCGAAGCCCGCGCCCCCCAAACCGGCCATGGATCGAGCCCTGAGGATGGGGAAAAAACCGCATTCATCCTCGCTGTTCCAGCAGCTTGCCGAGACGGTTTCGCTTTCGGGATGCACCGACGACGCCTTCCTGAAGCTCAGGCAGATCCTGATCGGCTGGTTTCCGCTGTCGGCGTCGGAAAATTGATGACTCTCCCGGGCTGATGCCGTCCCGTTCAGCGGTTGGGGATCCCCATCGCCGCGCGCACCTCGCGAAGGAGGGGCGCGGCGACCCGGCGCGCGCGCTCCGCGCCGCGGCGCAGGACCTCGGCGATATACTCCGGCTGGCTCTCCAGTTCGCGCCGGCGCGCGCGCACCGGCTCGAACCGGCGCATGTAGAGGTCGAAGATCGCCTCCTTCACCTCGCGGTAGCCGAGACCCCCGCTCGTGAAGCGGTCGCGCCAGTACTCCCGCTCCTCCTCCGTGCAGAAGAGTTTCAGGACCGCGTAGAGCATGCTCCTGTCCGGGTCCTTCGGCTCCTTGAGGGAGGCGGAATCGGTGACGATGGAGAAGATCTGCTGGCGCACCTCCTCCTCGGGGGCGAACAGTTCGATGGTGTTGTTGTACGACTTCGACATCTTCCGGCCGTCCCGCCCCGGGACCACCGCCACGCTCTCCGGGATGTAGGCCTCGGGGACGGTGAGCAGCTCCCCGTAGAGGTGGTTGAAACTCCCGGCGATGTCGCGCGTCACCTCGATGTGCTGCTTCTGGTCCTGGCCGACGGGGACGCGGTTGGCGCGCACGATGAGGATGTCGGCCGCCTGCAGGACCGGGTAGGCGAACAGGCCGTGGTCGGAGGAGAGCCCCTGCGCGATCTTGTCCTTGTAGGCGTGGCAGCGCTCGAGCAGCCCCATCGGGGTCACCGTGGTCAGCAGCCACTGCAGTTCGCACACCTCGGGCAGGTCGCTCTGCACGTAGATGGCCGCCAGCTCCGGGTCGAGCCCCAGGGCGATGTAGTCGGCCGCGGTGCTGCGGGTCAGCCCAAGCAGCCGCCCCGGCTCGCGCACCGAGGTCAGCGCGTGGTAGTTCGCCAGGAAGTAGTAGCACTCGTGCCCTTCCCGGATGAACTGGACGAACTGCTGCACCGCCCCGAAATAATTGCCGAGATGGAGGTTTCCCGAGGGCTGGATGCCCGAGACAATGGTCAGCTTCCTGGTCGCGTCGGTCATGGTGTTCCTTGTCGTTCCCCTTTGAGTTGGTGCGCAATCGAAGATAGTGTCATTGCCCGCCCCCTTTTTCAACGAAGAGTTTGCCGGCGGGGCGGAGATTGTGGAACCCCGCGGGGGTGCGGGGCGTATCGCCCTTCGTTGACTCGCTGGTGCATAATGCCTATACTTTTCCGAGGGAATGAAGTATCCGGAGGGTAGATGATGCGTTTTTCAAGAATTTGGGCCGTTCTGGCCATCCTCAGCCTGGGATCGGGCCTCTGCCTTTCCGGCGCGGCCCAGGACAGTTCCAGGAAAAGGGAGCGGAGCCAGACCGAGCGCTACAAGGAGTGGCTCGACAAGGACGTGGTCTACATCATCTCCGAGGAGGAGAAACAGTTCTTCAAGGACCTGAAGAACGACGAGGAACGGGAGAGCTTCATCGAGCAGTTCTGGCAGCGGCGCAACCCCGACCCGCGCTCCCCTTACAACTCCTTCAAGGAAGAGCATTACCGGCGCATCGCCTACGCCAACCAGCACTACACCTCCGGCATCCCGGGCTGGCGCACCGACCGCGGGCGCGTCTACATCCTCTGGGGCCCCCCCGACCAGACCGAATCGCGCCCGACCGGCGGCATCTACTACCGGAGCCGCCTGGAAGGAGGGGGGTCCACTTCCGTCTTCCCCTTTGAAAAGTGGTGGTACCGCCACATCGACGGCGTCGGCGACGACATCGAGCTGGAGTTCGTCGACAGCTCCAACAGCGGGGAGTACCGCCTGGCGATGAGCCCGGACGAAAAGGACGCCCTGATCAACGTCCCCGGCGCCGGCCTGACCCTGGCGGAGGAAATGGGGCTGGCCGACAAGCGGGACCGCGCCTTCTTCAACCCGAGCGGCTGGTACGACCCCAACAACCCCCAGGCCGCGGGGCGCCGCACCAAGGACGGACCGTTCGACCGGATGGAGCAGTTCTTCACCGTGCAGCGCCCGCCCAAGATCAAGTTCGAGGACCTCAAGAGCGTGGTCACCACCAACGTCACCTTCAGCAGCCTGGCCTACGACCTGAAGACCGATTACATCAAGCTCTCCGAGGACAAGGTCATGGTCCCGATCACCCTGGAACTCGACAACCGGGACCTGGAATTCAAGAAGGACAAGGACTTCAACCGCGCGCACATCAACGTCTACGGCATCGTGACCGGGCTCACCAACCGCATCCACGCGGAATGGGAGGACGAGATCGCGCGCGACTTCATCGACCTCTACTTCGACGCCGGGAAGGAGAAGCGGTCGGCCTACCAGCGCATCATCGCCCTGCCGCCCGGACAGCGCTACAAGCTCGACCTGGTGCTCAAGGACGTCAACAGCAAGAAGGTGGGGGCCATGAGCGTGGGCCTGGTCGTGCCCAAGTTCGACTCCCCCGGGCTGCAGTCGAGCACCATCATCCTGGCCAACACGATCACGGCCGCGCCGATGAACGCCACGCAGCTGGACCAGTACGTCATCGGGGACATGCGGGTGGTCCCCAACGTCACCGCCGAATACGTCCCGGGGCAGAACCTGGTCCCCTACATGCAGATCTACAACATGGAGATCGACCAGACCAGCGAGAAGCCTTCGCTCGACATCAAGTTCGTCGTCAAGAAGGACGGGAAGGTGGTGGAGGAGACCGAGGACACCGCCGTCAATTCCGAACAGTTCTACTACGGCCAGCGGGTGGTGCTGGTCGGCAGGATCCCCCTGAAGGGGGTCTCCCCGGGGAAATACACCCTGGAAATCCAGGTGGTGGACAAGATCTCGGGGAATTCGCTGACGACCAGGACGGACTTCAAGGTCAAGAACCCCCCGGCGCCCCCGGTCCAGGCCGCCAACCCGGACTGACCCGGGCCGTCGCCGGAAAGGGGAAGGCATGAGGGTCCTCATCGTCGGTGCGCGCGGGATGCTGGGCGGCGAGCTCCTCGAAGCGTTCGCCCCGCGCCATGACACCGCGGGGCTCGACCTGCCCGACATCGACATCACCGACGAGGCCTCGTCCCTGGAGCTCGTGCGGGCGGCCGCCCCGGACCTCGTCGTCAACGCCGCCGCCTATACCCGCGTCGACGAATGCGAAACGCATCCCGGGGCCGCATTCCGCGTCAACGGAGAGGGGGCGGGCCACCTCGCCCGGGCGGCCGCGGAGGCGGGCGCCGCGCTGGTCCACTTCAGCACCGACTACGTCTTCGACGGGGAGAAGGCGGATCCCTATGTCGAGGAGGACGTCCCGAACCCCCGGAGCGTCTACGGCCGTTCCAAGCTGCTGGGGGAGACGCTGGTCCGCGAGCGCTGCCCGGAGCACCTCCTCCTGCGCATCTCCTGGCTCTTCGGCCCCCACGGGAAAAACTTCATCCGCACCATCCTCGACGCCGCCCGGAGGGGGAAGCCGCTGCGGGTGGTGGACGACCAGACGGGAAGCCCCACCTGCGCGCGGGACGCGGCGGCGCGGACGGTCGAGATGGCCGAGGCCGGCTGCCGGGGGGTGTACCACCTCACCAACCGCGGCTCCTGCAGCTGGTACGAGCTGGCCCGCCGCTCGGTCGAGTGGGCCGGGCTGACCGGGGTGAGCCTCACCCCGGTCCCCGCCTCGGAATTCCCCAGCCTCGCGCCGCGCCCCGCCCGCTCCACCCTGGCCAACGCCCGCCTGCTGCGCGAGGGCTTCCCGCCGCTGCGCCCCTGGCAGGAAGCGGCGCGCGAATATGTCGAAAATCACCTGAAAAAATAGAACCTACCCCCTCTTATAGTATACTTTCCCCTCGGGGAGACAGATTTCCAATACATAGGGTTTTCGATTCGGCGGGGCCATGGCGGAGAAGCAGGCGGGGGAAAAGGTCGTCGCGACCAACAAGAAGGCGTTTCACGAGTATTTCATCCTGGACAGGCTGGAGGCCGGCATCAGCCTCCTGGGGACCGAGGTCAAGGCCATCCGCGAAGGGCGGCTGAACCTCAAGGACAGCTACGCCCTGATCAGGAACGGCGAGGCCCTCCTCTTCAACTGCCACATCAGCCCCTATTCCCACGGCAACCGCGAAAACCACGAGCCGACGCGCCCCCGCAAGCTCCTGCTGCACCGGCAGGAGATCCGCAAGCTGATCGGGAAGACGCAGGAGAAGGGGCTGACCCTGACCCCCCTGCGCGTCTATTTCAAGCGGGGGAAGATCAAGGTCGAGCTCGGCGTCGCGCGGGGGAAGAAGCTGGTGGACAAGAGAGAATCGGAGCGGCGGAAGGAAGCGGACCGGGAAGCGGCCGCCGCCATGAAGAACCGTCGCTGACCACAGGAGGCTGCATATGGATATAGAGTATCGGCCGGGCGCTTTTTCCGACACCGCCTGCGACCTGCTGGCGTATCCCGTTTTTGAAGAGGAGGCCGGGGACTTCGCCCCGCTCGAGCCGCTGGACACAAGGGTCCGCGGCGCGGTCCGGAGGGCGCTGGAATCGGGCGAGTTCAAACCGGAACCCTGCCGGACCTGCACCCTCTTCCCCGCCGGTGGGCTGCGGGCGCGCCGCCTGCTGCTGGTGGGGGCGGGAAAGAAAGGGCGCTTCGACCCCGCCGCGCTGCGCGACGTCGCCGGCACCGCGGTGCGGGCGGCCCGGGCGGCCGCCTGCCGGACGATGGCCCTCCTCGGCCGGGGGGACCACCCGCCGGGGCTCGCGGCCCGGGTGGCGGCCGAGGGGGCGCTCTACGCCGGCTACGAGGCCGATATCTACAAGACGCGCGACCGCGAGCGGCGGGAGCTCGAGCGGTTCTACGTCCTCCTGCCCGGCGCCCCCGCGCGCGCCGCGGGCGAGGCGGCCGAAGGGATCCGGCGCGGCGTCATCACGGGGGAAGCCACCAATTTCGCCCGCACCCTGGCCAACGAACCGGCCAATATCCTGACCCCCGCGCGCCTGGCCGAGCGCGCCCGGGAGATCCCCGGCCTCGCCGTGCGGACCCTGGACCGCGAAGAGATGGAAAAGATGGGGATGCACGCGCTCCTGGCCGTCAGCCGCGGCAGCGCCGAGCCCCCGGGCCTCATCGTCCTGGAAATCCCCGGGGAGAAGGGGAAGCGGCCGGGCCGTGGTCCGCTGCACGCCCTGGTGGGCAAGGGCGTCACCTTCGACAGCGGGGGGATCTCGCTCAAGCCCGCGGACAAGATGGAGGAGATGAAGGGGGACATGGCCGGGGGCGCCGCGGTCCTCGGGGCCATGGCCGCCCTGGCCAGGCTCAAGCCCCGGGTCCCCGTCATCGGGCTGGTCCCGGCGGTCGAAAACCTTCCCGGCGGCCGGGCCACCCGGCCGGGGGACGTGGTCCGATCGTACCTGGGCAAGACGGTGGAGATCATCAACACCGACGCCGAGGGGCGCCTCATCCTGGCCGACGCGCTGGCCTACGCCCGGACCCTGGGCGCCGCCCGTCTCCTCGATGTCGCCACCCTGACCGGGGCCTGCATGGTCGCCCTCGGGCGCGTCAACGCCGGGATGATGGGGACGGACCAGAAGACGATGGACCTGCTGCTCCGGAACCGCCGCGTCACCGGGGAGGGGCTCTGGCAGCTCCCGATGGACGACGCCTACCGGAAGGCGATCCGGAGCGAGATCGCCGACGTGAAGAACATCGGCGACCGCTGGGGGGGGGCCATCACGGCGGCCAAGTTCCTCGAGGAGTTCACCGAGGACACCCCCTGGGTTCACCTCGACATCGCGGGGATGGACCTGGAGACCGACGGGCGCCCCTTCGCCTGCAAGGGGGCCACGGGGTTCGGGGTGAGGACGCTCGTCAGCTGGCTGGAATAGGCCGTCACCGGCACCGGGTGCGGGCGGCCGCGAGGCGCAGGGCCCAGCGGACGGCCGAGTTCATGCTGTCGTGGCGCGCCGTCCCCTTCCCCGCGATCTCGTAGGCCGTGCCGTGGTCGACCGAGGTGCGCACGAAGGGGAGCCCGAGCGTCACGTTGACCGTCTCCCCGAAGCCGATGAGCTTGACGGGGCCGAGCCCCTGGTCGTGGTACATGGCCAGCACCACGTCGAACTCGCCGCTGTAGGCGCGCCAGAAGAGGGTGTCGGCCGGGAGCGGGCCCTCGATGACGGCGGCGGGAAACTCGGCGCGCGCCCGCCCGATCGCGGGCAGCAGCACCCTCTCTTCCTCCGACCCCATGATCCCCCCCTCCCCGGCGTGCGGGTTGAGCCCCGCGACCGCCACCCGCCGGCAGGGGAGCCCCAGGCGCGGGAACTCGGTCAGGAGGACGCGCAGCTTCCCGTACACGATGTCGGGTGAGAGGGTGTCGACGACCGTGCGCAGCGGGGAGTGGATGGTGGCCAGGACCACCCGGAGCCGCTCGGTCAAAAAGGCCATCGCGATCTCGCGGGCCCCCGAGAGATGGGCCAGAAACTCGGTGTGCCCCGGAAAGTCGTAGCCCGCCTCCTGGAAGAACCACTTGTTCAGGGGGGCGGTGACCATGGCGTCGAGGTTCCCCCGGAGGCAGGCGGCGGCGCATTCACAGACGTTGCGCGCCGCGGCGGCCCCGCTCGCCCTCGATCCCTTCCCGGGGACGACGCCCGAGACCGGGATGTCCACGACCGCCCGCTCCGGCAGGGGGCGGCCGCCGTGCAGGGCTTCGGGGGCCACGGTCTCGTAGGGGAAGGGGAGCCCGAGCTCCCGCGCGCGCTCCGCGAGCAGGTCGCGGCCGCCGAAGAGCACCAGGCGGCATCGTCCGAACTCCTCCTCCGCGGCCGCCCGGAGCGAAACCTCCGGCCCGACCCCGGCGGGATCGCCGGTGGTGATGCCGATGCGGGGAGTAAAAGCGGCCTGTTCTGGCAAGGGGACCCGGTTACTCCTCTTCGCGGTGGTCCAGATCGACCTCGTCGGGCTCCTGGTCTTCGTTCTGCTTGTGGATGTACTTGATCACGTGCTTCATGATGAGGAGGTTCGGCCCGTCGCCGCGGTGCACCTTGATGCAGCTCTTGTCGTACCACTCGATGACGCCCCGGATCTCCTCGCCGTCGATGAGGGCGACGACCATCGGTGTCTTTGCCGCCATCTGCTTGATGTAGTAATAGTTCTCGGCGTTGGTCACCTCCGGCGGGACGCGCTTGCGAGGCACGGAACCGTAACGCGGCATCTGGTCCTTGATCTCGGACAAACTGGGACGAATGAGCTTCCTGTTTACCATAGGATCCTCCGGTGGAGGTTGCTAGAGAGCGATTGGCGATATTCCGCGAGCCGCCGTAAGCTGCCTGTCCGTGCGGTCGATCAGTCGGATTAAGCGGCATTGTAATCTCTCACTGTCCCTTTGACAAGAGAAAATTAATCCGCTAAATTTAATGTCCAGTGAGTTTAGAAATGCCTTATTCCCCGGGGTGCCGCATGATGAAACCCCTGCTGGTCCTGTCGCTGCTGCTGGCGCCCGCCCTCCCGCGGCCGGACGCGGCCGGGGCGCAGGACTCCGGCCGGCCCCGACTGATCCGGGACACCGCCGTGGCCGAAGGGGAGGAGGAGAGGGCCGCGGAGGAGCCGCTGCCGGAGCCCGACCCCGCCCGGGCGGAGGAAAGCGTCGATATCGGCGACTACTATTTCAAGCGGAAGAACTATCCGGCCGCCATCGAGCGATACCTCGAGGCGCTCCGGTACCAGCCCGACTTCATCCCGGCCTGGGAAGCCCTGTCGAAGGCCTACGAGAAAAGCGGGCAGCGCTCCAGGGCGATCGACGCCCTGAAGTCGCTGATCGAAAAGAACCCCGACTCCCCCGGGGTCCCGGAATACCGCCGGAAGCTGGAGCGGCTGGAAAAGCCGTAGACCCCGGCCGGAATCAGCGCCGGGTGATTTCGATGAAGAGGGCCTCGAGCGCGATCTGGCGGTTCACGTTGCTCCTGAGGTTCAGCTTGAGCCTCCGCACCCCCTCGATGGCGCGCACCACGGTCTGGTGCCGCGCCGACCGGGCGAGCGGGCCGATCCGGTCGAGCAGGTCCCGCTGCCCCACCCGCCCCGGGTCGATCCCCGCGTAGTAGACATCCTCGAGCAGGGCCGAAACCGAATCGATGTAGACCGGGAAGGACTGCTTGTCCCGGGCCGCCTGGGCCGCCGCGGCGCTGGCTTCGCGGAAGGACCCCTTCCGCAGCAGGAGGGATACGAAGGCGAACGCCTGCTCCCGGATCCCGCCGTAGGCGGCGGTGTCGACCTCGAGGGCGGCCCCGAGGCTCCCCCCGCCGAGGAGGGCCGCCAGGCGCGCCTGGGCCGCCGGACGGCCCTCCGCCTCGACCAGGTGCCGTTCGATCCTCTCCGGAGGGATCTCCCCGAAATGGAGCAGGCGGCAGCGCGAGCGGATGGTGTCGAGCAGCGCGTAGGGGTTGGAGGTCACGAGAAGGATCACCGTGCGGCTCGGGGGCTCCTCCAGGGTCTTGAGCAGGCAGTTCTGGGCCTCGACCGTCATCTGGTCGGCCGGGTCGAGGATCACGGCGCGGTAGCGCGCCTCGATCGGCTGAAAGGCGATTTCCCCGATGAGGCCCCGGACCCGCTTGATGCCGATCGCCGTCTTCCCCTCGTCCGGCCCGACCAGGTGCAGATCGGGATGGCGCATCTCCCTGATCCTGCAGCTCGGGCAGCTGCCGCAGGGACGGTCCCCCCTTTTTTCGCATTCCAGCCGCCGCGCCAGGAGGGCGGCGCCGATCCTCACGCAGGGGGAGCAGCGGCCGCAGGCGTCGTCCCCTTCCGGGGAGAGGCAGTTGAGGCGGCGGGCGGCCATGAGGGCCAGGGTGCATTTGCCGACCCCGGGCGGGCCGGCGAAGATCATGGCGTGCGGCAACCGGTCGCGGCCGATCGCGCGCCGCAGGATTTCGACCGCCCGCGCGTTGCCGATGAAGGAGTCGAAGCCGGGGGCCGTCTTCGGGGGAAGGGTGCGCGCGCTCACGGCAGCCACCGGTCGAGAAGCTCCCGGACCCGGGCGAAGACCTCGTCCGGACTCCCGCCGGCGTCCACGACCTCGATCCGGCCGGGAAAGCGCCGGGCCAGCTCGAGGTAGCCCTGGCGGATCTTCCGGTGGAAGGAAAGATCCTCCTCCTCGAACCGCCCCTCGGCCGCCGCGGCCGGGTCGGAGCCGTTGCGCGCCCGCGCCCGGCCGAGCCCCGTTTCCACGTCGAGGTCGAAGAGGACGGTCCGGTCCGGCTCGATGATGCCCAGGAGCCGGGCCACCCGCTCGATGTCGTCCATGGGAATCCCGCGCGCGGCCCCCTGGTAGACGCGCGTGGCGTCCTGGTACCGGTCGCACAGCACCACCTGGCCGCGCCCGAGGGCGGGCTCGATCTCTTCGCGCAGATGCTGGTGCCGGTCGGCGAGGTAGAGGAGGAGTTCCGACCACGGCTCCCGCCGGCCGCCATCGGGACTGAGCAAAACCCGGCGCAGCGCGCGCCCGAACTCGGTCCCCCCGGGCTCCCGCGTCAGCAGGCAGGGGACGCCGCGGCGGACGAGGTGCCCGTGCGCCCGCCCGATCTGCAGGCTCTTGCCGGAACCTTCTATCCCTTCAAAGGTGATGAACATCGGAATCCTTGCCAGGGGGGCCGAAGCCTTCTAGAATGCATCAGGGTAACAAAGCCCGGTCCTCAACTCAAACCGAATTCTCAGCCGAGGCGCGGAGGCCCATGAACCCGATTGCGCGGAACCTTCAATCGATCCGGGAGGAGATCGGCAGGGCGGCCCGGGAGTGCGGGCGCGCGCCCGGGGACGTCCTCCTCCTGGCGGTGAGCAAGACCTTCCCCCCGGAAACGATCGCGGAAGCGGTCCGGGCGGGGCAGACGCGATTCGGGGAAAACCGCGTCCAGGAGGCCGAGGGGAAGATCCCCCTGTTCGGCCCCGATCCGAAGCTCGAATGGCACCTGATCGGCCACCTGCAGTCGAACAAGGCGCGCCGGGCGGCGGAGCTGTTCGACGTCATCCACTCGGTGGACGGCCTGAAGCTGGCCGCGCGCCTCGACCAGGCCGCGGGGGAGGCCGGCCGGACCCTTTCGGTCCTGCTGCAGGCGGACCTCGCCGGGGAGGAGACCAAATTCGGCGCGACCCCCGAGGAGATCCGCGCGCTCCTGGAAGCGGCCGCCGGCTGGCCCAACCTCCGCGTCGACGGGCTGATGACGATCCCCCCCTTCTTCGACGACCCCGCCCGCTCGCGCCCCTATTTCGAGCGGCTGCGCCGGTTGCTGGAGGAGCTCGAATCGGAGCGGCCCGGGTGCCTGGGGCGGCGGCATCTTTCGATGGGGATGAGCCACGATTTCGCGGAGGCGATCCGGGAGGGGGCCACCATCGTCCGCGTCGGCACCGCCATCTTCGGGTCGCGCGCATGACGGGGGAGCTCGACATCCGGGAAACCGCGGAGGGGGTGGAGGTGCGCCTCCACGTCCAGCCGCGGGCGAAGCGGACGGAAATCGCCGGGACCCACAACCGCGCCCTGAAGCTGAAGGTGGCCGCCCCGCCGGTCGACGACGCCGCCAACCACGCCGTCATCCGGTTCCTGGCCTCCGTCCTGGGGGTCGCCCGGTCCTCCATCGCCATCGCGGCGGGAACGAAATCGAGGGACAAGACGGTCCGGGTCCGCGGCCTGTCGCCCGCGCAGGTCCTGGCCCGCCTCGAACCCCGCCAGGTCCCGCCCGCTGTGCAAAAACTGTGGAAATGATGTGGAAAGGGCTGAGGACGTCTTTCCGTTAACGTTGCATCGAAAGGGTTTGAGAATTACGCACCGGGTGGGGGGCGGCCTGTGGAAAATTCCGCCCGTCCTCGTCCTATCGGCTGGGGGCCCGGGAGGGTTACGTTCCGGTCAGGATGCGGACGACGACGGCGGTGATGTTGTCCGGCCCCCCCGCCTCGTTGGCCGACCGGACCAGGCGCCGGCAGGAGTCCTCCGGGGAGGCGTCCGGCCCGGCGAGGATCCGCCCGATCTCCCCGTCCCCGAGCACGTCGGTCAGCCCGTCGGAGCAGAGGAGGTAGAGGTCCCCTTCCCGGCAATCGGCGGAGCGGAGGTCCACCTCGACGTCGGGGTGGGTGCCGATCGAGCGGGTGACGAGGTGCTTGTGGGGGTGGCGGACGATCTCGTCCTTGGAGAGGATCCCGTTTTCGTACAGCGGCCAGACCAGGGAGTGGTCGCGCGTCAGCTGCTCGAGAACCCCCTCCCGCAGGAGGTAGGCGCGCGAGTCCCCCACCTGGGCCACGTGGTAGCGGGGCCCGTCGAAAAGGAGCGCCGTCAGGGTGGTGCCCATCCCGCGGTACTCGGCGCGCGCCCGCTGCGTCTCGTACACGCGCGCGTTGGCCTGCCGCACGGCCGAGCCGAGAGTCTTTCCCGCATCCCCGGCGGCGCCGGCGGCATCGATGGCGTCGTGCACGACCGAGGCCGCGATCCGGCTGGCGACCTCGCCGGCGGCGTGCCCCCCCATCCCGTCGGCCACCAGGAAAAGGCGGTTCGGGCCGTCGACGACGAACGCGTCCTCGTTGGAGGCGCGCACCCTCCCCTGATCGCTCAGCACCCCGAATTCGATGTGCACTCGGCATACCCCGGCGTCCGTGATGGGGCCGGTCCGCCGCCCGCGCGGCGGCCGGTCCAGGACGCTGTTCATCATACCCCGCTTTCGGCCCGAACGACACCAAAACCATGGGGCGAAATCGCACCCGTTCACCGGCCGCGGACACCCGGCCGGCTTGAGCCGTGTGCTATGATATCGCAAACCACAGGCACGAGGCCCATATGATCCCAAGCCATAAAAACATATTCCGGTTTCTTTCCCTTCTCCTGCTGCTCGGGGGCGTCGCCCTCCCCGCCGCGGCCGGGGTTTCCCGCGCCGTCCAGCAGGAATACCGGGAACGCTACGAGAACAAGGCGATGGTGCTGAAGGTCCCCCTGTACGGCGACCGGCAGACGGTGCGCATCACGGGCCCGGGCTATCGCGTCGAGCCGGGGTCCGGGACCCCGCGCTTCAAGGTGGGGGACCAGCTGCGGGTCATGGAAGTCTCCTTCTCGGGGGACCAGGTCCGTTTCCGCCTGAGCCCCGTCACCACTTCCGAGACGGTCGAGCTCTCCTTCCAGTTCGACGCCGGCCTCGAGGACGATTTCCCCAACCGGAAGGTGTTCGACCAGGCGCTCGGGGCCGTCCTCACGGAGGGGCTCCGGTACACCGAGATCGACGACGCCCGGCGCCGATTCGTGACCGGCCATTTCGAACGGTCGGTGCGGGAACTGGCGGAGGCCGCCTCCATCAGCCGTGACGCGGCGCTCGAGCAGATCGCCCCGCTCCTCCCCGCCTACCAGCAGGCGAAGCGGGAAACCGCCTCGCTGGAGGAACGGCTCCGGAAGATATCGGCCCAGCTGGAAGCCGCCCGGGGCGAGAACCGCGAGCTCCAGGCGCAGGTCGGGAACCTCGAGGCGGAATCCTCCCGCCTGAAGCGCTCGAGCTCGGAGCTGGAGCAACGGATGCGCGCCTCCTCCTCCCAGATTTCGCGCCTGGGGGAGGAACTGCGGGCGGCCCAGGGGACGGCCCAGGGGTACCAGAAGGAGTTGGCGGAAATCCAGCGCTCGCTGAACCTGAAGGCGGAGGCGGGCAAGGACCTCTCCAGGCAGATCGCCGAACTGGGCCGGGCGCTGCGCACCCTGCAGGGGGAAAAGGAGACGCTCACGGGGAAGGTCGCCTCGCTCGAGAAGGAGCTCGCGTCCCGCGCGGCGGCCGCCGCGCGCCTCGGGGACGAAATCACCGAGCTCCGGCGGGGTAACGCCGACCTGGAGAAGACCATCCGGACGCTGACCTCGAAGGAGGATTCGCTCGCCCGGCGGTACCTGGAGCTCAAGAACGAGAAGGAAAAGCTGGACGACTTCGCCGCGGGCGTCCGGGCGCTGCGGACGCGGCTCGTGGAGGAGAAGGACTCGGACGGCTTCCGCACCGGCAAGGCGGAGGTGCTCGTCAACGACCTGGTCATCGGCTCCCTCGAATGGAGGATCCCCGCCGCGGTCGCGCGCGGCCGGGGGGCGGAGGCGGAAGCCGCGTTCACGGCCGAGTCGATCGATTACGTGCGCGCCACGCCGGAGGAAAAGCGCGTGCTCCGCTCCCTGGTCGACCCGCTCCGGGTCCGCATCGGCCTCGACCCGGGGGCCGCGGCCCTCCGGGCGGAGGCGGGGCCGGGGGAAGCGGTCCGGGAGGTCCGGGAGCGGGAGCGCTCCCTCTGGACATGGACGCTGCACAACCAGGGAACCCGCGACGCCCGGCTCCGCTTTTCGGTCCGCCTGGTCCACCGTGGCGGCGGGGAGATCGAGCTCTTCGACCGCGAGCCGGTGCTCGAAGCCTCGGACGCGCTGCGCCGCGTGCGCGATGCCCTGCGCCCGGTCCCCCTGGCCGTCGGCGCGGTCCTGGGGTTTCTCCTCTTCGGCATCGTCGGCGTGTTCCGGCGCCCGGGCCGTCCCCGCCCGCCCGCCCCGCGTTCCGGCACGCGCGCGGAACCCGGGCCGGACCCCGCCCACACGAAAGGGCTGTGACTCACTCCACCTTGCCGCCGACGATGATCTGGCGGGTGGAGGAGATCCAGGCGCGGATGCGCTCGGAATCGCCGGCGTTGAGGAAACGGAAGTTGTATTTCCGGTTGTCGCGGGTCCGGACCGACATCTGGTCCCCCTCGATCGCGAAGTGGCGCATTTCGCGGTAGGACTCGTAGAAGCTGTGGTCGGTCTCCGACGTCCGGTATTCCATCCCCTGCTCCGAGAAATGGAGGTTCCCCCGGCAGCTCGAAAACGCGTGGCGGTGCTCCACCGGGTAGGAATGCTTCATGACGGCGGCGGCGCGGTCCCGGTCCCTCAGGTCCTGGATCATGGACAGGAGGCGCTCGGGGGTGTACGAATCCGCCCCCCCGAGTTCACGGGCCCGGACCAGGTGCGCCTCGGCCCGCCCGAGGTCGTTGCGGTGGTAGTCGTAGAGCAGGCCCAGGTTCAGGTGCGCCAGGACGTTGCGCGGGTTCAGTTGGAGGCTCTTCTCGAAATTCAGGATGGCGGTATCGAGCTGCTTCCGGTTCTGGTGGCTGGCGCCGATGTAGAAGTAGGCCTCGTCGCTCGCCGGCTCCGACTTGAGATATTCGCCCCACTCCGCGATCGATTTTTCGTAGGCGCCCGCGCGAAAGGACTGGAGCGCCGACTGGCGCAGCGCGGTGACCCTGGCGCGCGATTCCTTTTCCTCGCTCTTCTGCCGCTCGGTCTGCGCCGCCTCCGCGAGCCGGGACTCGACCGTCTCCAGGCGGGCGCGGCTGTAGGTGTCCTCGGGGAAATACTGGAGCATCGCCCGGAAATCGGCGCGCGCCCCGGCCCAGTCGGAAGCGGCGATCTTGGCGTCCCCGCGGTTCTGCATCAGCTCCTTGAGGTGCGCGATCGCCTCCCGGATGTAGCCGTTGTTCGGGTCGAGACGCTGGATGCTCCGGATGGCGTCGAGCGCGTTGTCCCGGTCGGGGGGGAGGAGGCTGCCGACCTTCATGGCCGCCTCGGCCCGGGCGCGCCACCGGGCGATCTGCTCCTCGCGGTCCTGCACTCTCGCGTCGAGCCTGGCCGCGATCTCCTCGAGGCGCTCCCCGATGGCGCCGTCCTCCGGGAAAAGGAGGAGGAGGTTCTTGTACTGCTTTTCCGATTCCAGCCAGTCCTCCCGCGCGTAGGCCAGTTCGGCGCGCCGGCGGAAGGTGTCGGCCAGCCGGGCGCGGGTGTCGGCCGCGTCCTTGTTGGCGGGGTCGATCTCGAGGATCCGGTCGACGAAATAGAGAACGTTGTAGTCCTCGGGCGGGGGGAGCAGGATGTTGTCCTTCAGGGCGCCGTCCAGCTTCCGGCCGAGCGCTTCGATTTCCGCCAGCTGTTCGTTGCTGAGCCGGGGAACCACGGGCTCCAGTTCCCAGTGCACGCTTTCGGTCGCATACGGGATCACCATCACCTGCCGGGTCTGCTCCCGGTACCCCTCGAGCCGGACCCCCACCTGGTGCCCCCCGCTCGGCAGGTTCCCGATCGAGAGGGGCGACGTCCCCCTCACCTTGCCGTCGATGGAGACCAGCGCCCCCGCGGGGGTGGTCTTGACCGTCAGCCCCCCGAACTTCGGCTTCCAGTACTGGTAGAGGAAGGCGGCGGTGAAGGCGACCATCCCGAGGAGGACCAGGACCGCAAACCCCGTCATGAGGGTGCGCACCCTGATCTGGGCCGGCCTCCGCGGCCCCCCCTTCGGCGCCCCCCCGCCGGACGGGCCCCCGCCGGACGGGCCCCCGCCGGGCGGACCCCCGCCGGGCGGGCCCCCGGCCAGGGACCTCCCGTCGACGGGGCAGAAGGAGAATTCCTCCGGGTACTCTTTACCGCACTCTGGACACTCTCTGGTCAAAGCCGCTCCCTGTCGGTTGTCGATGCCTCATCGGCGGCGGGCCGCCCCGTCACGGCACCTTGAAACGGGCCGCGGGGAGGAACTCGCCCTGCCCGGCGCGCCCGTGGACCTTGTTCTCCCGCGCGATCACCTTCCCCCGCTGCAGCACCATCCAGGGGGTCCCGCGCAGGTTCATCCCCTCGTAAGGGGTGTAGTCGGAGCGCGAGAGGCTCGTGGCCTTCGAAAGGGTGACCTCGGCCGCGGGATCGAAGAGGATCATGTCGGCGTCGCTCCCCACCGCCAGCGTCCCCTTGCGCGGGAAGAGCCCGAAAATCTTGGCCGGCGAGGTGCTCACCAGGTCGACCAGGCGGTTGGGCGAGATCCTCCCCGCGGCGACGCCGGCGGAATGAAGGAGGGACACCCGCTCCTGGATCCCCGCGAACCCGCGCGGGGCCCTGGTGAAATCCTCCCTCCCGAGGTCCTTCTGCCCCGCGTAGTGGAACGCCCGGTGGTCGCTCCCGACCGAGTGGATGTCGCCGCTCGAGATCGCCTTCCAGAGGACGTCGGCGTGCCAGGAGGGGCGCAGCGGCGGGATGCAGGTGTACTTCACGCCGTCCGGCTCCTCGTACCGGTCGCTCGCGAGCACCAGGAAATGGGGGGAGGTCTCGGCGTAGACCACCTGGCCGCGGTCCCGGGCCGCCTTGACCTTCTCGATCGCGTGCGCGGAGGAGATGCCGCTCAGGTAGATGGGGGCCCGGGCCATCTCGGCGATGCTGATGGCGCGGGCGGTCGCCTGGGCCTCCACTTCCGGCGGCCGGGCCTCGGGAAGGTACCGGGCCGACGTCTTCCCCTCCGACGCCAGCCGGCCCAGGTAGGTCCGGATGATCTCCCCGTTCTCGGCGTGCAGGCAGACGATCGCCCCGGCGCCGCGGGCGCACTCGAGCAGTTCCAGCAGCCGGCCGTCGTGGATGTACCGTTCGCCCCACCCGTCGAGCCGGGCGTGAAAGCTGGTGACGCCGGCGGCGACCATGGCGGGGATTTCCTCGAGGATCCCCGGGGTCACCTCGCTGAGCGCGATGTGAAAGGCGTAGTCCACCACCGAACGCCCGGCCGCCTTCTCCTTCCATGTCTCCAGGGCCCCGGCCAGGGTCCCCCCGGGGACCTGTTCCGCGTAATCGATCACGGTGGTGGTCCCCCCGGCGGCGCCCGCCGCGGTCGCGCTCTCGAAATCGTCGACCGTCGTCATGCCGTCGCACTCGACGTCGAGGTGCGTGTGCGCGTCGACGGCCCCCGGCAGCACCCACTTGCCCGTCGCGTCGATGATCTCGTTGGCGATCTTGGATATCTCCCCCCCGATTTCGCACACCCTGCCGTTCTTGACCAGGATGTCGGCCCGGTAGGTGTCGGTGGCCGTGATGATGGTTCCGTTCTTGATCAGTGTCGTCATCTGGTTCTCCCGCGTGCGTGGCCCGGCCGATAATTTCCGGATTATATCAAAGTGAGCGGGCGCCTGTCAGCGGCCCTGTTCGGCCCCGTCGAAGACCCGGGCGAAGACGGCGTCGACGTTGCGCAGCTGCAGGTCGGGGTTGACGACCGCGCGCACCTCCTCCGCGTCGAGGACCCGGGTGATGTCGGGGTCCCCGGCGAGGACCTCGAAAAAGTCCCGGTCCTCGTCCCATACCTTCATGGCGCAGCGCTGGACCCAGCGGTAGGCCTCCTCCCGCAGCACCCCCTTGCGGGTCAGGTCGAGGAGCAGCTGCCCGGAATAGGCCAGCCCGCGCGTCAGCCCGATGTTTTTGAGCATGCGGTCGGGGTGGACCACCAGCCCCGACACGATGCGCGTCATCGCCCGGAGCATGTAGCAGAGCACCGAGGTGGCGTCGGGGAGGATCACGCGTTCGGCGGAGGAGTGGGAGATGTCCCGCTCGTGCCAGAGCGCGACGTTCTCGAGCGCCGTGACCGAGTACCCCCGCAGCAGGCGGGAGAGCCCCGAGACCTGCTCGCACTTGACCGGGTTCCGCTTGTGCGGCATCGCCGAGGACCCCTTCTGCCCGGAGGCGAAAGGCTCCTCCGCCTCCCGCACCTCGGTCCTCTGCAGGTGGCGGATCTCGGTGGCGAACTTGTCGAGGGAGCTCCCGGCGATGGCGATCGCCGAGACGTACTCCGCGTGGCGGTCCCGCTGCAGCGTCTGGGTGGACACGGGCGCGGGCACGAGCCCCAGCCGCTCGCACACCCGCGCCTCCACGTCCGGGTCGAGGTGCGCGAAGGTCCCCACCGCCCCCGACAGCTTGCCGACGGCCATCGTCTCGGCCGCCCGCCGCATCCGCTCCCGGTTGCGCCGCATCTCGTCGTACCAGACCGCCAGCTTGAGCCCGAAGGTGGTGATTTCGGCGTGCACCCCGTGCGTGCGTCCCATCATGAGGGTCCGCCGGTGCTCCAGGGCGCGGGCGCGGATGGCGTCCGCGAGCGCATCCATCGCCTCGAGGATCCTGGCGCTCGCCTGCAGGAGCTGCACCGCGCGGGCGGTGTCGACCACGTCGGTGGAGGTCAGGCCCCAGTGGATGTAGCGGGATTCGGGCCCCACGTGCTCGGCCACGCTGGTGGTGAACGCGATCAGGTCGTGGTGCGTGACCGATTCGATCTCCCTGATCCGGGGGACGGAGAACGCCGCCTTCCGCTCGATGACGTCCATCGCCTCGCGCGGGATCCACCCCTTTTCGGCCAGCACGCGGCAGGTCTCCAGCTCCACCAGGAGCCAGGTCCGGAACATGTTCTCCTCCGACCAGATCTCGGCCAGGTCCCCGGGCATATAACGATCGATCATGGTTCTCTCCTCCAGCTTCTTCAGTATCGGAACGTCGGGCCGATCCTGTCCGGGTGGGCCAGTTCGATCCGGGTCTGCGGCGCCTGCGGCCCGGCGCGCTCCTCCAGGGCCCTCCGGGCCGACAGCAGCGCCAGTTCGGGAAGGTTGTTCTGTTTGCTGAGGTGGGCCAGCACCACCACCGCCGCCCGGCCGTCGAAATCGTGCGCCAGGTAGTGCGCCACCGAATCGTTGGAAAGGTGGCCGCGCCGGCTCATCACCCGCTGCTTCAGCGCCCAGGGGTAGGGCCCCACCTTGAGCAGCCGCTCGTCGTGGTTCGACTCGAGCACGATGGCGTCGGAGCCGCGCAGCCGCTCCAGGACGAGGTTCGAAAGAAACCCCAGGTCGAGCGCGATCGAGATCCTCACCCCGTCCTTCTCCAGGACGAAGCCGAGCGGGTCGGTCGCGTCGTGGGGGACCGAAAAGCCGGTGACGCCGATCCCCCCGATCTGGAAACCTTCGCCCGGGCGGATCGACCGGAGCCTGCGTTCGTCGAGCCGCAGGCCCGAACCGCCGAACGCCTCCTCCGTCATGAAGACGGGGATGTCGAGGCCCTTGGCGAAGGGGCCGACCCCCCGGCAGTGGTCGCCGTGCTCGTGGGAGATCACGATGGCCGACACCCTCTCCGGTTCCAGCCCGATTTCACGCAGCCTGCGCGCGGTTTCCCGCCCGCTCAGCCCGACATCGACCAGGATATGGGTCTCCCCGTCGCTCACCAGGGTGGCGTTGCCCGAACTGCCGCTTCCCAGCACCGTGAAACAGAGCCCCATCGGTCACGCACCCGCGGGCGCAGCCCCGAAGTCCGCGCCGGCCCCGCTGCCGAGGGCGGTCAGGGCGAGGGAGGGGGGATCGAACACGCGGCCGGCCAGGGCGCGGATCTCCCGCGCCGTGACCCGGTCGACCGCTTTCAGGATCTCCTCCGGTTCCTGGCACTTCCCGTGATACATCATCTGCTGGGCCAGGTGCGTCATCCGGTTGCCGGAACTCTCCAGCCCCAGCATGATCGAACCCTTCAGGCACTCCCGGGCGCGCTCGAGCTCCCCGTGCGCCACCGGCCGCTCCCTCAGCCGGCGCAGCTCCCGGAGCGTCAGCTCCACCACCTCCGCCGCCCGGGCGGGGGCGCACCCGGCGTAGACCACGAGCGAGCCGGTGTCCCGGTAGAGGTTCAGCATCGAGTAAATGGAATAGACCAGCCCCCGCTTTTCGCGGATGTTCTGGAACAGGCGGGAGCTCATCCCCCCCCCGAGGACGCTCGAGAGGAGGTAGGCGGCGTACCGCTCCCCGGAAACGACGGGGGGGGACACCGTCCCCAGGCAGAGGTGCGTCTGCTCCAGGTGCCGCTTGCGGCGCACCCTCCGCCCCGGGCAGGCTTCGGGGGGCGCCCCCGCGTCGGCCGCGGCGCCCGGGGCCAGGGCGGAGAAATGGCGCTCCGCCAGGGCCTGGACCTCCCGGTGGTTGACGTTCCCCGCGACCGCGACGAGGATGTTGCCGGCCGTGTAGTGCTCCCGGAAGAACCTGCGGACGTCGGCGCGCGAGATCGCCGCCACCGTTTCCTTGGTGCCCGATATGGGCCGGCCGAGGGGGTGCCCCTTCCAGAAATGCTCCAGGTGCATGTCGAGGACCAGCTCCTGGGGGGAGTCCTCGACCATGTTGATCTCCTCGAAGATCACGTTGCGCTCCCGCTCGATCTCCCGCGCGGGGAAGGTCGGGTGGAGGACGATGTCGGACAGGAGGTCGAACGCCAGCGGCAGGTGCCTGTCCATCACCCGGGCGTAGTAGCCGACGTACTCCTTTTCGGTGAAGGCGTTGAGCTCGCCCCCCACCGAATCGATCGCGGCGGCGATGGCGGCGGCCGAGCGGGTGCGCGTCCCCTTGAAAAGGAGATGCTCGATGAAATGGGAGATCCCCGCGTGATGGGCCCTTTCGGCCCGGGAGCCGCACCGGACCCAGACCCCCAGCGACACCGAGCGGAGCTGGGGCATGGCCTCGGAAACCACGACGAGACCGTTGGGGAGCACCTTTTTCCGGACGTCCATCCGCATGACCGTATTACTTACCACAACGGCGGAGCGGCGGCCAGCCTCAAACGGCGCCCCGGCACTCGAAGAGGGGGCGCCAAACATGGTATTTTGGAAACGGATATGAAAACCAGGAACGTGGTGGGGATGGACCTCGGGGAGATGGAGGCGGTGGCGGCGGGCCTGGGGGAGCCGCGCTACCGGGCGCGGCAGATCTACGCCGGGGTCTACCGCCGCCTGCGGCGCTCGTGGGACGCCTTCCCCGACCTGCCGAAAACGCTGCGCGCGCGCCTCGCGGCGGAATGTTCCATCGCCTGGCCGCCGCTCGCGGAGACGGCCGCTAGCCGGGACGGCACGCGCCGCTACCTGTTCGAGGTCTCCCCGGGGGCCTGCGTCGAGTCGGTCTTCATCCCCGAGGAGAAGCGGGACACCCTCTGCATCTCGACCCAGGTGGGGTGCGCCCTCGGCTGCCTCTTCTGCGTCACCGGCCGCCGGCCGCTCCTGCGCAACCTTACCCCGGGGGAGATCGCCGGCCAGGTGCTCACCCTCGCGGCCGACCGCGGCACGGCCTCCCGGCGCCTCAACATCGTGATCATGGGAATGGGGGAACCGCTCCTCAACTACGACAACGTCATGGCCGCCGTGCGGCTGATGACCGACCCGGAGGGGATGGCCGTCTCCCCGCGCCGCGTCACCCTCTCCACGGCGGGCGTGGTCCCGGGGATCGAGCGGCTCGCCCGGGAACCGGTCCGGCCCAACCTGGCCGTCTCCCTGAACGCGGCGACCGACGAGGTCCGGGACTGGCTCATGCCCATCAACCGGACCTGGAACATCGCCGCGCTCCTGGACGCCTGCCGCCGTTTCCCCCTGGCCGAGCGGCGCCGGATCACCTTCGAATACGTGCTCGTGGGCGGGGTGAACGACTCCCCCGCCGACGCCCGGGCGCTCGCGCGCCTGCTCCGCGGGCTGCGCCACAAGGTCAACCTGATCCCGCTCAACCCCGACCCGTCGATCGGGCTCGCCCCGCCCGCCGGGGAGCGGGTGCTGGAATTTCAGCAGGTCCTCTCCGCCGCCCGCGTCACCGCGAGCGTGCGCCGCGCCCGGGGGGAGGACATCGCCGCCGCCTGCGGCATGCTGGCGGGAAAGGCGCGCGGGCAGGCGGGGGTCACCCCAGGGCGATGACGGACATCATGCGCCCGGCGGCCGCCCCCTCCCGGCGGTAGGAGAAGAACTCCCGGGGGCGGCACGCCGTGCAGAGGCCCGAGTCGTACCGGCGCGCCCGCGCCACCCCGGCCTCCTCCATCTGCGCGTCGAGCACCCGGGGGAGGTCGAGGAGGAACTTTCCCGGCCGGCCGGGCGCGGGGCGCGCCGCCCCGGGGCAGCCCGCGGCGAAGGCGGCCGCCACCTCGGGCCCGACCTCGAAGCAGCAGGCGCGGATCCCGGGGCCGACGGCGACATGGAGGTCCCCCGGCCGGCTGCCGAATTCCCGGACCAGCGCGCGGAAGGTCTCGGCGAGGACGCCCGCGAGGGTGCCCCGCCAGCCGGAGTGGACCGCGGCCACGGCGCCCGCGACCGGGTCGGCGACCAGGACGGGGAAGCAGTCGGCCGTTCTCACCCCCAGCGCGGCGCCGGGGAAGGCGGCGGCCAGGGCGTCCCCCTCGGGGGGGTCCCACGCGCCGGGCGGTTCCCGCACGACGCACACCCGGCTCGAGTGCACCTGGCGCAGGGTCAGCAGAGGGGAAGCGGCCGCGCCGGCGCGGGTGAAAAAGGCGTGGCGCACCCCCGGGACTCTTTCAAACTCCCGGCAGCTGTAATAAGGTATTCCCCGGGCGTACCGGAGGAGGAAAGCGTCGTGGGGCATCGCCTGAAATAGTGGGGCGGCGCGCCGCCCGCTGTCAACCCGCTTCTCGGAGCCGAGCATGATCGTGGGGACCGGAATCGATATCGTCGACATCCCCCGCCTGCGCAGGATCCTCGGGCGGCCGGGGGAGCGTTTCACCGCGCGGGTGTTCACCCCCTCCGAGCGGGAGTACTGCCTCGGCCACCGCGACCCGGTCCCCCATTTCGCCGCGCGCTTCGCCGCCAAGGAGGCGCTCATGAAGGCGCTGGGGACCGGCTGGGGGAAAGGGGTCTCCTGGCGGGACGCCGAGGTGGTGCGCCGCCGGCCCGCCGCCCCCCTCCTGCTCCTTCACGGCGAGGCCGCGGCGATCGCCGCCTCCCTGGGGGCCTCGGCCGTCCACCTCAGCCTCACCCACGCGGACGGCTGGGCGGCCGCCACGGTGATCCTGGAAAAACGCTGACCGCGGGGAGACGACCATGAAGCCGCTGGAACTGCTCGCCCCCGCCGGGACCCCCGAGATCGGCATCGCCGCCATCGACCACGGCGCCGACGCCGTCTATATCGGCGCCCCGCGCTTCGGCGCCCGCGCCGCGGCCGGGGCCGACCTCGCGGGGATCGAGCGCCTGGTGCGGCACGCCCATTTCTTCCGCGCCCGGGTCTACGTGGCGCTCAACACCATCCTCACCGACGGGGAACTCCCCGAAGCCCTGGGGCTCTGCCGGGAGATCCACGCGCTCGGGGCGGACGGGCTGATCCTCCAGGACGTCGGCCTGCTCGAGCTCGACCTCCCCCCCATCCCCCTGATCGCCAGCACCCAGATGCACAACCACACGCCGGAGCGGATCGCGTTTCTCGAGAAGGTCGGGTTCCGCCGCGTCATCCTGGCGCGCGAGCTGGCGCTCGAGGAGATCGCGGCCATCCGCCGCGCCACGGGCGTCGAGCTCGAGTCCTTCGTCCACGGCGCCCTCTGCGTCAGTTACAGCGGCCGGTGCTACATGAGCCAGGCGGTGGCCGCCCGCAGCGGCAACCGCGGGGTCTGCGCCCAGCCCTGCCGCGGCCGCTACACCCTGCTCGACGGCCGCGGGCGCGTGATCGAGTCCGACCGCCACCTCCTCTCCCTCAGGGACCTCTGCCTGATCGAGGACCTCCCCGCCCTGGTCGGGGCGGGGGTCGCCTCCTTCAAGATCGAGGGGCGCTACAAGGAGATCGAGTACGTCAAGAACGTCACCGCCGCCTACAGCCGCGCGCTCGACGCCTTCATCGCCCGCACGGAGGGCTACCGCCGCGCCTCCTCCGGCCGGTGCGACCTCCGCTTCACCCCCGACCCGCGGAAAACGTTCAACCGCGGCTACACCCGCTTTTTCCTCCATGGCGGCGGGCCGAAGGTCGCCTCGCTCGACACGCAGAAATCGATCGGGGAGCCGGTCGGCGCCGTCACGCGCCTGGGCGACGGCTGGTTCGAGACCGACGGGGCGCGCCTGCAGAACGGGGACGGCCTCTGCTTTTTCACCCGCGCCCGCACCCTCGCCGGCTTCCGGGTGGAGCGGGTGGAGGGGGAGCGCGTCTACCCCTCCGCCATGGAGGGGGTGCGCCCGGGCGCCCGCCTCTTCCGCAACCTCGACATCGCCTTCAACCGGCTCCTCAGGAAGAGCTCCGGGCGGCGCCGGATCGGGGTGGAGATGGATTTCGCGCATGACGGCGACGCCGTCCGCCTCGCCGTCCGGGACGAGGACGGGCACGAGGCCGCGGCGGAGGCCCCCCTCCCCTTCGAACCCCCGCTCGACCCGGAGAAATCGCTCGAGCAGGTGCGGACGCGGCTCGCGGCCACCGGCAACACCCCCTTCGTCGCCACGGAGATCCGCGTCCCCGGCCCGGTCGGCTTCTACCCCCTGAGCTTCCTCAACCGGCTCAAGCGCGACGCGCTCGAGGCGCTCGGGCGGGTCCGGGCCGAAACGTACCCCCGCGCGGAGGCGCCGCTCGTCCCCAACGACGCCCCCTTCCCCGAGCCGCGCCTCGACTACCACTCGAACGTCCTCAACCGCCACGCGCGCCGCTTCTACGAGCGCCACGGCGCCGAGGTGGTCGAGGGCGCTTTCGAGACGCTGGCCGACCCGGTGGGGCGGGCGGTGATGACGTCGCGCTACTGCCTCCGCCGCGAGCTCGACGCCTGCCCCCGCTGCGGCGGCGCGCGCCTCCTCGATGAGCCGCTCCGGATCAGGGACAGCGGCCACACCTACCTTCTGCGCTTCGACTGCGACGCCTGCCGGATGTCGGTCATCCTGGAAAGCAAAAAATAGAGGGCATCCGCATTCCGACGCCGGGAATCAGGGAGTCTTCTTCTGCGCCTTCGCCGCCTCCATCATGCGGGTGAGCGGCCCGATATCGAAGCGGGTGCGGCTGTGCATCCCGCCGTCCCTCATGTCGACCTCCACCGTCATCTTCCCCGACAGCGGGGGGAGCGCCCCGGCGCCGGCACCCGGGGGCGCCAGCGTCCGGATCCCGGCGAAAAGCGCGCCGAGGTCGATCTCCATCAGGGAGGTGGGGCCCGCGGCGGGCACGGGCGCCAAGGCGGCCGTGCGCGCCGCCAGGTCGGCGATCCCGGCGTCGCTCGAGGCGAAGAGGAGGAGGTCGCCCGAGGCCGCCATCCTCATCTCGAGAGGGACCTTTTCGAGCGGGTTGTCCCCCGCCCCGGTCCCGGGGAGCGCCCCGGGGTTCATCCGCAGCCCCACGACCCGCAGCCCGGCCACGGTGCTATCGGCCGTCCGCTCGTAAAGCGCTCCCGCCGGCGCCTGATCCTCTGCCGCGGCCAGCGCCGCCACCCGCCCGGCGTAGCGGTCCAGGAAGGGGAGATAGGTTTTGTCGATATACGCGTCGCCGTCGACCCCCGGGCGCAGGACGTAGATCCCCCTCATCGCGATCCCCTCCCGGTCGATCCGCATCCCGCCGGACATTTCGCCGGTGAACGCTTCGGCCAGCGCCGAGAGTTCCCCCGGATCGAAGCCGAGCCGGCGGTAGAGGCGCCCGTAAACCAGCTCGGCCAGTTCCATCATCCCCGACATCTCCGGGGCGCGCGAGCGGAAGCGCAGCGGCATGTCGGCGGCCACCTCGCCCAACCGCATCTCCCCGCCGGGGTCGACGAAGAGGCGCCCGAGCGCCGTGTCCCGGCCCGCCTCGACGTCCAGGACCAGCGACAGGGCCTCCCCCTCCACCTCCATCCCCAGGCGCAGCGTCTCCGCCTGCCCGAGGAGGCCCAGCATGTCGCCCATCATGGCCCGGATCTCCTCGGGGGGGATCGCGGCGGCCCCGGGCGCCCGAGGAGCCGGCTCCGCTTCCCCGATCTTCGCGAGCGCCGCGTCGAGCTGGGGCTTCATCCGGGCCGCCATGAGGGCGGCGGGAATCTCGAGCACCAGGTTGGCCGGCGGCCGGACGGCCGAGGCCCGCACGAGCGCCTGCTCGAGGGCCGGGTCCACGGCCTGGGGCGCCCCCGGCCTGGGCGGGAAGGAGAGAAGGTAGTACCCTTCCCGCGCGGCGGCGCCGAAGGCCGCCTGGAACTGCGGGTTGGGGGCGGCGTACGGGACCAGCGCCACCAGCGCGGGGCTCGGCCCCCCTTCGAGCACCCCGGCCACCACCGGGCGCGCGGGGTCGAGCCACCCGGTCCCCCCGACGAGGGCGCGCAGCATCCCCACCTGGGCCCGGACGGGCGAATCGGCCGGGGTCAGGGCCTCCACGTCCCGGATCAGCCGCTCCACGTCCCCGATTTTGACGAGGAGCGGGGGCTCCGCGGCCCCGGCCGCGGGGAGGAAGACTCCTGCGGCCAGGGTGAAAAGCAGGCAAAGGACGGCGCACCGGCATCTCTGGTCAGGCATGGCTCCTCCCGAAGGAATATGACAAGTCTTATATCATATTTCCATGATTCCAAAAACCGCGCGCTTAACAAGAGCCGTTGGGTTGAGCGGACCTTTTGGCCTAAAATTTCGCGATTTCAATCTTACGCATTTGCATCATGTTGGCGAACGCGTGCGGTTTGTTCATCAGTTCTTCCATGTTCGCCGGGACCACCTGCCAGCTGACACCGAATCTGTCTTTGCTCCAGCCGCACTGCTCCGCCCCCGGTACCGCCGAGAGTTTTTCCCAGAAGTAATCGATCTCGGCCTGATCCTGACACGCGATCGACAGGGAAATCGCTTCGTTGAAGTTGAAGTCATGCTCGACCCCGCTGTCCATCGCCGCGAACCATTGGCCTGCCAACGTGAAGTCGGCGAACATCAGCGACCCTGACCTGGCCGGACCGGTATCGTCCGCATAACGGGCGAGCGTGCCCAACCTGGCGTCTTCGAATACGGACAGATAATGATGGATCGCTTCCTCTGCGCGGTTGTTGTTTTCGCCTGAGAACATCAGCGACGGTATGACGAAGGGACGCGGCTCGCCGGCGGGGTCGGTCAAAATCAGCTGCCACGTCAGCCCGTAGCGGTCCTTGACCCAGCCATAGCGTTTGCTGAAGGGATAGGCCCCCAACGGCATGAGGGCCTCGCCGCCGTCGATGAGTCTGTTCCACAGCTCCTCGAGGTGCTCGCCCGCCCGCCCGTCACGCGACGGGTCGAAATTCAGCATGAACGAAATCGATGGGTTGAATGCAAACTCCGGCCCGGCGTTGATGGCCACAAACCGAAACCCCCCGACTTCGAAGTCGACGGTCAGCACCTTGCCGGCCAGCCCGAGCTGAAACGCCGCCAACCCCTCCTCGGCGCTTTTCGGGTAATAAATAGTGGAACCCACCTTGCCCTCCGGAAACGCCGACGCGTAAAAACCGGCCGCTTCCTGGGCATTGCCATCGAACCACAAATTCGGAGTGATTTTCTGTTGCATGACGCCCTCCTCCTTCATGCTCCTGTCACTCCATGATACCAGATGCGGGATCAGCTCTTTGCCCTGGTCCGTCCCCGTTTTTTTATCCTGATGCGGCCTTCAGATCTTCATGTTCGAACGCGGACGACATGCGGTCGATCTCAGCCGGTGTAAGGCCGAGCTTCCTCGCCTCCCGACGCCATGAGGAAACCGCCCGCCCCACCTGCTTCGCGATCGCATGGGCTTCGTCCTCGCATAGTTCGAAATAGCCGGAGACCTGGAGCGCCAGCTTCAGTGACGCGGTGCCGTCGTAGAGATCGATAGCGGTGGTCAGAATGCGCCGTTTAATGTCGGTGGGCACGGGATTGAGGTCGTATGCCGGCGACAGCCGCCAACCGGAGGAACCGGCCCATAGAAAGCCGTGGTTGCGCAGATGGTCGTCCGTATTCGAAATCAGGACGTTGAACACAATCCTCCGCCAGAGCGCGTGCATGTCTTCCTTCGGTTCCGCGCCATGCTGACGGAGAACATCGACGAATTCCAGGTAACTCCGCGCCTCGTTGTCTTTGGCGTCGAGCATGCTCATCGCGGATAAAAACGGCAGGCGCGTTTCCTGCTCCCGGTCGAAACGGCGCAGTAAAAGAACGGGCCTGTCGGCCACGGTTTCAAGACGCCAGGTCGGAACCGGGATGCCTGCCTTCGCGGCCAGCGTCAGGGCCACAGCCTCCCACAGGACCGTATTCACCTCGTCTCCCTTGTCCGGAAACTTGGCAATGGCGAGATGGCCGTCGCGGTCCCGGACCGAGGCTTTGGGCCGGGCGCCGCCGAGCGATGAGCCGGGCGCGAGGAGCAGCCGCAAATCCTCATCACTGTCCGTGTCGCTCGAAACATGCTCCGCCGCGGATAGAAGTCGCGGCAGCTCCCATAGTGGCGGAATCCTCCTCTGTCCCTGCCCGGCCAGAAACGGCCCCCCTTCCCGGTCGGCGAAACGCAATGCTCCCTGGCGCGCTTCATCGTCCACCATGAGGAGATAGTCGATTTCCCCGAGGGTGCGCGGCGTCTCTCCCTGAAGCTCGGCGCGCCTTCGCTCGGCGCGTCGCATCAGGACGCGTCCCCATCGATCAGGGGCGGAGTCGCCGATGGATCCGAAAAGCGCTTTATCGGATGGTGTGTGAAACGGTCCCGGCCCGAGGGTCAGGGCAGGCTCGAGGGAAAAGCGATCGGAATGAGTGAGCCAGCTCTTGTCGTATTCAAAGGTGGCGCTCTCCCTGTCCTTGCGCATGCGCGCCCACAGGCGCCCCACCAGGTGAGGAATGCCTTGCAGGTCCACGAAGACCAGCACTTCTCTGTCCATCAACGGATACCCCCGTCTTTTGGCTTGCCGGGATTCCGCCGACGCGAAGGCCGGATGCGCAGAGGGAGACGCTCCTCTTCAAGTTCCCGTCCGACGGCATCGTGCCGGGGGTCGGCGACATCGGCAAGCCGGTCGACCATTCCCAGGGCGAAAAGAACGGTGGCCCAGGTGCCCAGCGAGACGCCGGGATCCCCCTTCTCCACTTTGTTCAGGGTCGTGCGGCTGATGGACGCACGCTCCGCCATGACCGCGACGGGGATGCGGCGCCGCCGCCGGGCGTCACGGACATCGTGCCCCAGCTTGCGGAGGGCACGCCTCACCGGTATCGGTGCCCCCGAAAATGATCGCCTGTCGCCTTTATCGTCCATTATAATAGTCCTTAATAAATAGAAGGTACACTATTATGGACGTTCTGTCAATGGAGGCGCGACCGCACCGGAAGAAGATCCTCTGTTTTTTCAGTTATTTGCCCTGGTCCGTCCCCGTTTTTTATTGGAGGGCGCCGAAGAAAACGATCTTTTCGCCGGCCAGGAGGGCGTCGCGCTCCTTCTCCCACTCGAAGTCGCGCGTCCCCTCCGGCAGGGGGCGGACGCGGACGGCGATGATCGAAAAAGAGCTCCGGCCGCCGTTATGGTCGTACTCCTCGTTGAAGGCGTACTCGGGGGCCACGCTCTTTTGACATTCGGCGCCGGCGTTTTTCGGCAGGTCGGGGGGCGAGGGGACGAACTGGGGAACGACCAGGCGCAGCGGGCCGGTGCCGACGATGCGGCCGCTCGCGGGGTCCAGGTGCGCCGGCTCGATCTTCCGGCCGTTCTCCTCGAAGGCGAGCATGACCTTCATCGAAGGGAGCGCCCGGCCGGGGTCGAGGCCCGCAGCGTTGTAATTGACCCAGCCGCAGGCGCCCAGCGCTTTCTTGTCGAGCCCCGGCACCGGCCTGGCCTGCGCCCACTCGCGCCGGAGCTCCTCGAGGGTGAACGTCCCCTCGAACCCGTCGACCGAGATGAAATCGACGCTCTCCGCCCCGGGCGCGAGCCCGATCGCCTCGAGGAGCGCGTACACGGAGTTGCCCCGGTACTGGTTGTAGAAGTCCCCCTGGCGGTTGTGGGAGGTGTTGAGAAACACGGTGTGGCCGACGACGGGGGAGAGGGCGCGGAGTTCCCGCCCGGAGTAGACCCGGTGGGGGGCGAGGGCGGCCCCGGGGCGGCTCGAAGCCTCCCCCGGGAGGGTGCCGGCCAGCAGTTCCGCCTCGTTCGAGACGCCGTCGCCGTCGGCGTCCCCCCCGGCGATCTTCCGCAGGGCGGCGACGCCGCGGCCGGCGGCCAGGTACTCGGCGCCGAACCGGGTGAGGGTGGCCACGGCCGGACGGCCCCCCCGGACGTGGACCGCGTGGCAATAGCCGCAGTGGTTCTCGACCCGGCTCCCGGAGCCTTCCTCGACCCGCCCGCTCCGGTGGCAGGGGGCGCACGAATCGGACGCGCCCCCCTTGAGCTGCGGGTAGGCCGCCAGCACCGCTTCGACGTCGCGGTCGTCCGCATGCCCCTTGTAGGCCGCGTAGCCCGTAACCAACAACAGCCCGAGTCCCAGTGAAGCGGCCGCCAGCCACCGGTGGTTATGCGCCATGGCTCTCCATCCCTGTTCGTTTGAATTTGTCATCCGGAACGCTCCCTGCTCTTTTTGACGGATATTCACGTCCGCCGGAAGTGTACCACGAAGGGGCGGTTTCCCCTGTGCCCACAAATGGGGTATAATAAGACTGGTTGTTAGACTAGTTGATACTTTGCGGGAGGGAAGCGGCCGTGAAGACCATAGGGGCTTTTGACGCCAAAACGAACCTCAGCCGGCTGCTGAGGGAGGTGGAAGTCGACCGGGAGGTGTTTGTCATCGAACGCAACCGGAGGAAGGTGGCTACCCTGGTTCCCTACCGCGAAGGGAACCGGGCGGCATCGGAATCGATCGTGGAGCGTTTTCGCCGGCTCCGCGCCCGCGGCGGAAGCGACGCCACCCCGGTCAAAGAGCTCATTTCGGAAGGGAGAAAGCGATGAGGGAGGAGACGGTGGTGGTGGACTGCTCCATCTCCGCTTCGTGGTACCTCAGGGACGAAGCCTCCCCCCGCGCTGAAAACGTTCTGGCGCGCATTGCCGATGGGACCTTTCATGCCCTCGTCCCCTCGCTCTGGTGGTACGAAAACGTCAACGTCATCAAATCGGCGCAGCGCCGCGGGAGACTGCGCCCCCGGGATGCCGCCACCGCGCTCTTTCTCCTCCGGGAGTTGCCGCTGGAAACCTGGGATCCCGACAAGCAGGGGATCGCGGGGCTGCTCCAGTTCACGCTCGCGCATAATCTTTCCGCCTACGACGCCGCTTATCTCCACCTGGCCGTTTCCACCGGGGCCACGCTGTTCACCGCGGATTCGGACCTTCTGGCCCTGAGCGATCGGTACCCCTGCATTTCCGGAAGGTAAACCTCTTATTCTCAGTGCCTTACTTCGGTTCGGCGTATTGATGTAGACCCTTTCCGTCTTCATTGCTGACAACCATGCAGGTGATCCGAATCTCTTCACCCGTTCTTTTGATGAACCCTTTGCTTTCGAGAAAGGAAACCTCCTGCTCGTATTTTTCCCGGCTCCACTGGTTGCTATTCATATATGAAGCACAGCCGGAAAACGGATATCGGCGCCGAGTTGCTTCGTCACTTGAGTGAAAAACAGGTGCCCGGCACCGTTTATTCCTATCGGCCCGCCGATTTGCTCTACTATGCAGATAGCGGCGGGAGAAAGACGGGCATGAGTGCAAGGTTCGGCGCGGGACTACGCAATTTTCGGGAGACCTACCAAAGGCTGGTGAACAGCTGGATTTGGATTGATAATGCCGGGGCGGAACCCATCATTATCGAAGCGGGAGACAACTGATGGCCAGCAGGATTATCGGTTCGAAGGATCCGGATATCCTTTCCTCCATAAAAGCGCTGCGTCGGGCGGCACGTCGGGCGCTTCAGATCGGTCTGGAGACAGGTACCCCGGTCTACGTGATGAAGCGGGGCAAAATCGTCGATCTCACCCTGAGTTACCGCGGTAAAGCCAAGGGCAAATCCAAAACCGGGGATCGTGCAGCCGTCGTTGCTCGAGCCAAAAAATAGGCGCCCGCCGCTGTTCGAACTGCCCCCTGCCCCCCTTGACTACCATATCTTCATGATTACTCTGGTCCATCCCCGTTTATCAGGGAGGCGAGGCCTTCGGGCTCCTCGATGCGGACGGTGACGAGGCGGTTGGGGGGGAGCGGGTCGGGGACGCGGGCGGCGAGGTAGTTGCCGGTGAGGACGCGGGTGCCGTCCGGGCCCGCCGCGAGGGTGACGGCCGGCAGGGTGCGCCCCGTGAAGCGGCGGCGGAAGGCCGCGCTCTTGGCGCGGCCGATGGCGAGCACGCGCTCGAGCCGGCGGGCGAGCGCGCGCGGCGGGACCCGGCCGGGGAGCGCGAACGCCTCCGTCCCCTCCCGGGGGGAGAAGGGGAAGACGTGCAGGTAGGCCAGGGGCAGCTCTTCGAGCAGCGCGCAGCCGGCGGCGAAATCGTCCTCCGTTTCCCCGGGGAAGCCGACGATGACGTCGGTGCCGACGGCGGCGTCGGGGAGCGAGCGCACGATCTCCCCGACGAGCTCCCGGTACCGGGCCGCGCCGTAGGGGCGGTGCATGAGGCGGAGGATCCGGTCGCACCCGCTCTGGAGCGGAATGTGAAAGTGGTGCGCGATGACGGGGCTCGACGCGGCGAGCCGGAGGATGCCGGGATCGAAGTCCATCGGTTCGATGCTGCTGAGGCGCACGCGGCCGATGCCGGGGATCCGGACGACCCGTTCGAGCAGCTCCGCGAGGCCCGGGTGACCCTCCTGCTTGCGGCCGTAGGCGCCCAGGTGCACCCCGGTGAGCACGATCTCACGGAACCCCGCCGCCGTGAGCGCACTGATTTCGGCCAGCACCGCTTCGGGGGGCGCGCTGCGGCCGGGGCCGCGCACCTTGGGGACGATGCAGTAGGCGCACCCGGAGTCGCACCCGTCCTGGATCTTCACCAGGGGGCGGGTCTTCCCCCCGGTCCGCCCCATCGGGGGGAGGGGGCAGTCCGCGGCCGCGTCGACGGGGGACCACGAGACGCGGGCCGGCCCGGAGGCCGCGGTTTCCTTCAGCAGTTCGGGAAGGCGCGCGCGTTCGGCGTTTCCCACCACGAGGCGGACGCCGGGGAGGGCGGCGACCCCTTCGGGGTCGCGCTGGGCGTAGCAGCCCAGGACGACGATGCGGGCCCCGGGGTTGCCGCGGTGCAGGCGGCGCACGACCTGGCGCACCTCGCGGTCGGAGCGGTGGGTGACGGTGCAGCTGTTGACCACGATCAGGTCGGCGGCGCGCCAGTCGCCGCTTTCGTCCATGGGGAGCGCGGCGAGGGTCGCCCGGATGCCGGCGCTGTCGGCCTGGTTGGCGCGGCAGCCGAAGGTCCGGATGTGAAAGCTAGGCATCCATCGCTTTCCTCAGGGCCAGGTCCTTCTCCTCGACCCGGTCCGCCAGCTTTTTCTTGTAGGCGCGGAGCCGCCCGGCCAGTTCCTCGTCGCCGCGCGCCAGGATCTGGGCGGCGAGCACCGCGGCGTTGGCCGCCCCCATCTTCCCGATCCCCATGGTCGCCACCGGGATCCCCGCCGGCATCATCGAGGTGGAGAGGAGCGCGTCCAGCCCCAGCAGCGGGGAGCTGTCGATCGGGACGCCGATGACGGGGAGGATCGTCTCCGCCGCGATGACGCCCGCCAGGTGCGCCGCCGCCCCCGCGCAGGCGATCACGACCTGGACCCCCCGCTCTTCGAGCCCCGCGGCGTAGCGGTGGGTGCGCGCCGGGGAGCGGTGGGCGCTCGAGATGGTCACCTCGTGCGGGATGCCCAGCTCCTTCAGGATCTTCTGCATCTCCCCGACGACGGGAAGATCGGAATCGCTCCCCAGCACCACGGATACTTTCGGTTCAGTCACGGCAATCTCCTCCCTGAAGGCGCGCGGCGGGTCAGGCGCCCTGTTTCAGCCCCTTCGCCCCGATGTCGCGGCGGCACTGCATCCCCTCGAAATGGATCTTGTTGACCCCCTCGTAGGCCAGCATGATGGCCCCGGCCAGGTCGCGGTCGAGGGCCGTGACCCCCAGCACCCGGCCGCCGTCGGTGACGATCTCTTCCCCCTCGAGCCGCGTCCCGGCGTGAAAGACGGACACCCGGGGGTCTTCGGCCGCCATCTCGAGCCCCGTGATCCGCTTCCCCTTGACGTAGGGCCCGGGATACCCGCCGGAAGCGAGCACCACGCAGACGGCGGCGTCGGGGCTCCACTCGGCCTGGTAGTCCGCCAGCCGCCCGTCGCAGACGGCGCCGCACAGCTCGGCGAAATCGCTCCGGAGCCGGGGGAGGATCACCTGGCACTCGGGGTCCCCCATCCGGACGTTGAATTCCAGCACCCTGGGCCCCCGCTCGGTCAGCATCAGCCCGGCGTAGAGGATCCCCTTGAAGGGATACCCCTCGGCCCGCATCCCGTCGATCACGGGCCGGATGACTTTCCTGAGCACCTCCCGCTCGAGGGCGGGGCCGAGGATGTCGTCGCACGAGTAGGTCCCCATCCCCCCCGTGTTGGGCCCCCGGTCGCCGTCGAACACGGCCTTGTGGTCGCGCGCGGCCGCGGCCGGGAGGACGGTCCGGCCGTCGGTGAAGACGATGTAGGAGGCCTCGATCCCCTGGAGGCACTCCTCGACGATGATCCAGTTGCCGGCGGAGCCGAATTCCCGCTCCACCATGATCCGCCGCACGGCGTCGCACGCCTCGTCGGCGTCCCGGGCGACCACCACCCCCTTCCCCGCGGCCAGGCCGTCGGCCTTCACCACGATGGGGTATTCGGCCTCCGGCGAGCGCAGGTAGGCCTCGGCGATCTGCGGGTCCTGGTAGGTGGTGTAGCGCGCGGTCGGGATCCCGTGGCGCGCCATGAAGTCCTTGGAGAAGACCTTGCTCGATTCGAGCTGCGCCGCCTCGCGCGTCGGCCCCAGCACCCGGATCCCCTCGGCCTCCAGCCGGTTCACCAGCCCCGCGGCCAGCGGCCCCTCGGGCCCCACGATCACCAGGTCGATCCTCTCCCGCCGCGCCAGGTCGACGATCCCGCCGGCGTCGGCGGCCTCGACCGGCACGCAGCGCGCGTCGCGGGAGATGCCGCCGTTGCCCGGCGCGCACAGGACCGACTCCACCTTCGGGCTCTGGCGCAGTTTCCAGACCAGCACATGCTCTCTTCCCCCGGACCCGATGACCAGTACTCTCATATCGCCTCGCACACTTCGGTTGTGCTGCTTCAGTAACCTTCCAGGTCGAGCGACCGGAGCCACGCGCCGAACGCCGGCCCCAGCTCCCCGTGGCGCAGCGCCAGCTCGACCGTCGCCTGGAGAAACCCCAGCTTGTCCCCCGCGTCCAGCCGCCGGCCGCGGAAGCGGCAGGCCAGCACCCGTTCGCGGCCGAGCAGGCGGCGCAGGCCGTCGGTCAGCTGGATCTCCCCCCCGCTCCCCCGGCCGGTCTCCTCCAGGGCGGGGAAGATGGACGGGGGGAGGATGTACCTGCCGATGATGGCCAGCCGGGAGGGAGCCTCCCCGGGCCCCGGCTTCTCCACCATGTCCTCGACTTCGAACACCCCCTCTTCCCCGAGCGGGCGCGCCCTGACGATGCCGTAGCGGCCGGTCTCCTCCTCGGGCACCTCCATCACCGCCACGACCGCGGCCCCGTGCCGCTCGTGGATGTCCATCAGCTGGCGGGTGCAGGGAACGTCCGCGACGATGACGTCGTCCCCGAGGAGCACGGCGAACGGCTCCCCCGCCACCAGGTCCCGGGCGGTCAGGACGGCGTGACCGAGCCCGAGCGCCTCGCCCTGCCGGATGTAGGCGATCCGGGCCAGGTCGGAAACCGCCCGCACGGCCCGGAGCAGCTCCGGCTTCCCCCGCTCCTCGAGCGTCTTCTCCAGCTCGTAGGACACGTCGAAATGGTCCTCGATGGCCCCCTTCCCCCGGCTCGTGACGATCACCAGGCCCTCGAGCCCCGAGGCGACCGCCTCCTCCACCGCGTACTGCAGGATCGGCTTGTCCACCAGCGGCAGCATCTCCTTCGCCTGCGCCTTGGTGGCCGGGAGGAACCGGGTCCCCAGTCCCGCCGCCGGAAAAACCGCCCGCCTGATTCTGGCCATCGTGGTTTCCCCCCTGTGGTTTCCGGAAAAATGATTGAAACAATGGCATCTGTCAAAGTCAATGGTAGAATGCGCATGGACATCAACCGATCACAGGGAAACGGCCATGCTGGACAAGAACTTCGTGCGGGAAAACCTGGATTTCGTGAGGGAGCGGCTGGCCGCCCGCGGGGGCGCCTACCCGCTCGAGGAGCTCGTGGCCGCCGACGCCGGGTGGAAGGAAGTCCAGGGGCGGATCGAGGAGCTCCGGAGGAGGCGCAACGAGGCTTCGGAGGCGATAGGAAAGGTGAAGCGGGCGGGGGGGGACACCGCCGCCGAGCAGGCCCGGGTGAAGGAGATCTCCTCGGAGATCAAGACGCTCGAGGAGGAGGCCCGCGCCGCCGAGGAGCGCCTCCTCGGCTGTCTGCACACCATCCCCAACCTGCCGCACCCCTCGGTCCCGGTCGGGCGCGACGAAAGCGCCAACGTGGAGGTGCGCCGCTGGGGAAAGGCCCCGGAGTTCGACTTCGAGCCCCTGGACCACGTCGACCTGGGCGCCTCGCTCGGGATCCTCGACATGGACCGCGCGGCGAAGATCACCGGCGCGCGCTTTTCGCTCCTTCGCGGCGCGGGGGCCCTGCTCGAGCGGGCGCTGATCCAGTTCATGCTCGACCTGCACACCCGGGAGCACGGGTACGAGGAGGTCCTCCCCCCCCTGATGGCCAACTCCGCCAGCCTGTTCGGCACGGGCAACCTCCCCAAGTTCGCCCAGGACCTCTTCCACGTGGAGGGGACCGACTACTACCTGATCCCGACGGCCGAGGTGCCGGTGACCAACATCTTCCGGGACGAGACGCTGGAGGCCGCGGAGCTGCCGCGGAAATTCGTCGCCTACACCCCCTGCTTCCGGAGCGAGGCCGGCTCCTACGGCAAGGATGTCCGGGGCCTGATCCGGCAGCACCAGTTCAACAAGGTGGAGCTGGTGAAATTCGCCGACCCGGAAAGATCGTACGACGAGCTGGAGGCCCTGACGAGGGACGCGGCCGAGGTGCTGGAGCGCCTGGGGCTCCACCACAGGGTGGTGGCGCTCTCGACGGGGGACATGGGGTTTTCGAGCGCCAAGACCTACGACATCGAGGTGTGGCTGCCGAGCCAGGGGCGTTTCCGGGAGATCTCCTCCTGCAGCAACTTCGAGGCTTTCCAGGCGCGGCGCGCCAACATCCGCTTTCGCTCCGGGAGCGGCAGGAAACAGCACGTGCACACCCTGAACGGTTCGGGCCTCGCCATAGGCCGGACCTGGCTGGCGGTTCTGGAGAACTGCCAGGAGCGGGACGGCTCGGTCCGGGTCCCGGAGGCGCTGCGCCCCTACATGCGGGGGATGGACGTCCTCAGGCCGAGGTAGCTACTCCCCTTCCGTCGGGATCGGCAAGGGGCGCTCGAGCAGGATGTCGAGGGTGGACCCGCGGTGGATCTCCAGGTCCCGCCCCTCGGAGCTGAATACGGACCCCCGGTCCCCCACCCTGGGCGCGTCGCCGGCCGCGCCGGAGGGAGGGGCGCCCTCTTTCCCCCGCCCGGAGGAGCTCTCCGGGCTCCCCTCGGCGTCGATCCGGACCAGGAGGGCGGCGATCTCCCGCTCCCCGCGGCCGGGGATGCTGATCGACCGGAACTGGAGGTCCAGGATCGCCTTCCCCTTGAGCCTGCCGGGGCGGACGACGCGCGCCACGCTCCCGCCGACCACGCTCCCCTTGGGAACCGCGATCCCCCCCTTATGGTAGACGGGGGTGGTCACGACCGCCGTGAACGGGTCCCCCTCCCCGCTCGAGCGGGTGCCCAGGGTGTTGTTCAGCTGCAGGGTGATGCGGGTCCCCCGGGGGAGCACCGCGTCCGTGGCCGCCGCCGATATCCCGGATGCCAGGAGCGCGGACACCAGCACCGGGATCAGGCCAAAGCTCTTTTTCATACGCCGATTCTCGCACGACATCGTGGGTGGTTCCAAACAGTAAGATGGATCGCGCGGGCCAAAGGGTTCAGACTCCGGGACCGCGGCCGGCACGCCGGGGATAAACGACTGATAAACCGCTCTTTCGGCCGGCTTGACTTGCCGCGCCCCCTGCTGGTAGCGTGTGACGATGGACCGCCGCCCCTTTCCCGTCGATCTCGCCCCGCCCCCGCGCGTGGAGCGGTTGCGGGCCCTGTTCGAAATCCTGCTGGCCTCGGGGGTGGTGTCGGGCCTGCTGGCCGGCCTGGTCCTCCGCCTGGTCCGGGGGGAACGGACCGACCTCCTCTCCGGCGGCGCCGCGGCGGTCGCGGGCTACCTCCTGGTGGAAGCGGGCGTCCTCTTCGTCATCCTGTTCGCGCTCCTCCGGGCCAACCGGGAGAGGGTCCGCTCCCTGGGAGCGGGCTGGAGACGATGGAAATCGAACGCCCTGATCGGGCTCGCGGCGGCCCCCCTCCTGCTGCTGGGCCAGCAGGCGACGGCCCACCTCTTCCGGGTCTTCCTCCCGGGGCACTGCCTCGAGAGCAACCCCCTGACCGACGTCATCCGCACCCCGGCCGAACTGGCGCTCTTCATCGTCGCCGCCCTGCTTGCCGGGGGCGTCAAGGAGGAACTGCAGCGCGCCTTCATCCTCGACCGCTTCGGCCGCCACCTGGGGGGATACGGGGTCGGGCTGCTCCTGTGGAGCCTGGCCTTCGGGGCGGGACACTACCTGCAGGGGGTCCAGGGGATGGCGCTCGCGACCCTGTTCGGGCTGGTTTTCGGCCTTCTCTACCTCACGAGGGGGAGCCTGGTGGCGCCGATGGTGGCCCACGGCGCCTACGACACGGCCGCCCTCCTCCTCTACTGGTTCGCCGGCGGGGGCGGGGGCCCGTCCGCCTAACCGTCCCGGCCCGTCCGGCCGATAAGGGTACCGGAAATGGCCGACAACGGAAATCTCACCCGGATCCTTCTCGACATACACCGGAAGGGGCGCAGCGGGGTGCTGCGCTTCGAGCGGGGGAAGGAGAAGAAGCAGCTGGTGACGGTCCGGGGGGCCCTGGCCTTCGCCGAAAGCAGCCTCCCCGGCGAGCACCTGACCGCGATCATGGTCGCCGAGGGAACCCTCCCCCGGCCCGCCCTCAGGGACGTCGCCTCGCTGATGAAGAAGGGGCGCGGCCTCGAGGAGGCGTTGCTCGCGCTGGTGGGGGCGCCGGAGGTGGAAAAGGGGAGGCGCGAACAGGCGCTCGCCATCCTGGCCTCGCTCTGGGCCTGGGAAAACCCCCTCCTCCACTTTTACGCGGGAGAAGGCCTCCTCCCGGGCCGGGGGAACCTCTCCCTCCCCCTCCCCGAGGCCCTGGCGGCTTCGGCCCGCCGCGCCGCCGCCGGCCGCCTGGTCCCGTTCCCCGCCGGTTTCGCCGGGGGGGGATGGGTCCCGGCCGGGGAGGGGGCGGGGGAATTGCCCCTGGACCGGGGGGAAGCGGCCGCGCTCGCCGCGCTGGCGCGCCCGCGCAGCACGGCGGAGCTCCTCCCCTTCGCGGGTGCCGGCGCCCGGAAGCCGGAAGAGGTGGTCCTCGGCCTGGCCCTGCTGGGGCTGGCGCGCTTTCGCCCCGCCGAGGCCGCGCCGGATGCGGCGTCCGCGCCGGAAGCGGCGTCCGCGCCGGAAGCGGCGGTCGCGCCGGAAGCGGCGGTCGCGCCGGATGCGGCGGTCGCGCCGGAAGCGGCGGTCGCGGTCCCGGAGGAGGCGCCCCCCCCCGCCCGGGAGCTCGAGGAGGTGCGGCGGCGCTCGGCCGGCGGCACGCTCTACGACGTCCTGGGGATCCCGCCCGAGGCCGGCCTGGAAGCGATCCGGGAGGCCTATTACGCCCTCGCCCGGCGCTGCCACCCCGACCGCTTTCAATCGGGGGAGCACGCCCCCGCCGTCCGCGCCGCCGCCCAGGAGGCTTTCGCCTCCGTCAACGAGGCCTGGCTGACGCTGAAGGACCCCGAGGCGCGCGCGGGCTACGACCGCACCCTCTCCCGCGGCGCGGGGGGGGAAAAGAAAGCGGGAAACGCGGAGGACGAAAAAACCGCGGAAACCCTCTTTTTGAGCGGGCGGGCCCTGATCGCCCGGGAGGAATTCGAGCAGGCGGCCGAGCGGCTGAAGGGGAGCGTGTGGCTGCGGCCCGACAAGGCGCTCTACCGGCACCACCTGGGGGTGGCCGAATCGCACCTGCCGCGCCGGCGCAAGAGCGCCGAGGAGCACCTGCTCAAAGCGGTGGAACTGGACCCGTTCCTGATGGACAGCCGCCTGGAACTGGCCCGGCTCTACCTCGAGGCGGGGCTCTCGCGCAAAGCGGAGGCGCAGATCGGGGAGGTGTTGCGCTGGGACCCGGAAAACCGGCAGGCCCACCGCCTCCGGGACGGGCTCCGCGCCCTCCCCCGCTAGGGGATCAGGAAGGGTCGGGCAGGCGCTCCAGCGCCAGGCGCGCGGCCGACTGCTGCGCCTCCTTCTTGGTTTTCCCGGAAGACTCGGCGACCACCCTGCCGTCGACCTCGACCTCCACGACAAAGGTCTTCCGGTGGTCGGGACCCAGTTCGTCGACCACGCGATAGACCGGCTCCGGGCGCCCCAGGTCGTGCAGCCGCTCCTGCAGCGCCGATTTGAAGTCCCCGTAAGTCAGCTGCCGCAGGTCGATGGCCTCGAGAAAGGGGCCGATCTGGCGTCCGACGAAATCGCCGGCGGCCTCGACGCCGCCGTCGAGGTAGATGGCGCCGATGATGGCCTCGAAGGCGTCCACCAGGATGGCGCGCTTGGCCCGCCCCCCGGTCTTCTCCTCCCCCCTGCTGAGGCGGATGAAGTCGCCCACCCGGATCGCCTCGGCCAGCTTCACCAGGGAGGCGGCGCTGACGAGGTAGGCCTTGATCTTGGACAGGTCCCCCTCGGTCATCCCCGGGCAGGCGTGGAAGATGCGGGAGCTGACCAGGAACCCGAGCACCGCGTCCCCCAGGAACTCGAGCGCCTCGTTGTGGCCGGGCCCCGGTTCCCCGCTCTCGTTGACCCAGGAGCGGTGGGTCAGCGCCTGCCCGAGCAGCGCCCGGTTCCGGAAGGCGTACCCGAGCCGCCGTTCCAGTTCGCCCGCGCCGCCGCCTGGTTCACTCATGGCACCCTCGTGGAAAAATCAAAGCCTAGGATACGGCATGCCCCCCCCCCTTTCCATCCCAAATTCTCCCTCGAACCCGCACCTTTCGCTTGACCCGGGCGCGCGCGCTGTCCTACACTGTACCCATATAGGAGATATTGTCTCGTATTGGATACTTTAGGCAGTTCCGTGCGTCACGCCCCGCGCCGGTTCCCGGAGGGGCGGACATGTCTACAACAGGAGGTGCAGTTGTGAGAATCAGGACGGCTGGAATGATATTGGCGATTCTGACCGCGTCGTTCGCCTCGTTCTCCGGTTGGGCGGCGGGCGAGGAGAAGATCGTGGTGATGAACCCACGGGGGATTCAGCCCGAAATCCGCAAGATCCCCATGGCGCCGCGGCCCGCCACGCTGGACGGCAGGACCGTGTACGTCGTCGACACCAAGTACGCGATGACCAAGCCCTTCGTGCTCGAGCTGGTCGCGGCACTCAAGGCCAAATACCCCAAGACCACGTGGGAGCTGCGCGAGAAGGTCGGGGTCTACTTCGACGACGACCCCGACCTGTGGAAGGAAGCGAAGGAAAAGGCCGCGGGGGCCATCGTCCTGGTGGGGCATTGAAGCAGCTGCTCGCCGGCGGTCGTCGGCCACGCGGTAACCCTGGAACGGATGGGCGTCCCCACGGTGCCCATGGTCACCCGCAGGTTCGTGGAGCTCGTCTCCACGATCTCCTACAAGAAGGGGATCCCGAACATGCGTATCACCTACACCCCCCACCCGATCACCGACCGGCCCGCGGAGCTGTGCCGGAAATACGTGGCGGGCAGCGACCCGGTCTCGGGCAAGCCGATGCTGGAGCAGATCTACGAGGGCCTGACGCGGCAGCTGTCGGCCGAGGACGGCAAGGCGGGATACCTCAAGCGCGATCCGCGCCCGCGCCTCCTCCCCCCCGACACGCCCGAACGGCTGATGGCCTACTTCCACGAACAGAATTTCACCGACGGCAACCCCGTCATTCTCCCGACCGAGGAGAAGGTGGCGGAGATGCTCAAGGCGACGAGCCGACGGCCGAACGAGTGGGTGGGCCAGATGCGCCCCTCCCCCCCGCACGAGGCCTGGTACTACACCGTCGAGATGGTGGCGGTCAACGCCGTGATGGCGGGGCTGAAGCCGGAGTATTTCCCCGCCGTCCTCGCGATGGCGTCCAAGGGGGTCACCTCCCTCATCAGCTCCACCTCCTCCTTCGGCCGGATGGTGGTCTTCAACGGCCCGGTGATCCAGGAAATCGGCATGAACACCGGGATCGGCGCCCTCGGCCCGTTCAACCACGCCAACGCCTCGATCGGCCGCTGCTGGACCCTGATATCAAAGAACCTGGGGGGGTCGGGAAAACCAGGGGAGACCTACCTCGGGTCCCTGGGCAACCCGATCAACTACAACAACCTCTGCATGCCCGAAAACGAGGAGGGGCTCCCCCCCGGCTGGAACCCGCTGCACGTGCAGAAGGGATTCAAGAAGAGCGACAGCGTCGTCAGCTTCTTCAACGGCTGGAGCTTCAGCAACATCGCCTGGTACTCCCCCCTGCCGCAGCATGAAGTGATCCGGGGGTGGCTGGAGAACTTCTTCTCCTACGGCACCCGGCAGGCCACGCTGGTCCTCGACCCGATCGTGGCCGCGGACGTGGCCGGGGCCGGCTACAAGTCGAAGGAGGCGTTCGCCCGGTTCCTCGCCGACAACACGGGGACCCCCGGGTGGCTCTTCTGGTCGCAGAACCGGATGGCGCTGAAGCAGGCCGAATCGGGGGAGGAACCGTACGCCTCCTGGCTGAAAAAGGGGCGGGAATACATCGTCCCCGTTTCGCGTTACAAGGGGCGCGGGCGTAGGGCTGGGAGCGGCGGGGGCTTCGCCTCCCTGGGGGGCGAGAGTGCCACCACCATCGATATCGTCGTCACCGGGGGGGGGACCAACACCTTCTGGGGAGGCGGGGATTTCGGCTATATCGGCAGCGCATCCGTGGACCCATGGAGATAGGAGAAGAGCGAATGAAAAGAAAAACCATCATGCATCCCCTGGCCCTGGTCGCCTGGGTGTTCTCCGGGCTTCTCCTCGCCGCGCCGGCGCAGGACAACTCTCCGACCAACCCGGCGCCCGTCGGAACCCCGGTTCCGTCCATGGTCGAGCTGGGATCGGTCAGCTCGAACATCTACGACATCACCGTGACCACCCTCGAGGTGGTCCGCGGCAGGGAGGCGCTCGACCGGCTGAAGGCCACGAGCGCTTCGAACCCCGCGCCCCCCGCCGGCCTGGAATACCTCCTGGCCCGGGTCCGGTTTGAACTGAAAGGGCGCTCGGTGAGCGATAAAATGGGAATCGAGATCGGGGACACGCCGCTGCAGTGGGTGGCCCTCGGTTCCGACCTGACCGAGTACGCCCGCCCCTCGGTCACCGTCCCCGCCCCGGCGCTGGCCGGCACCGTCCCCGAAGGGGGCTCGCTCGAAGGGTGGGCGGCCTTCGTGGTGGATGTCCAGGAGGCCGCCCCGATCATGGTATTCGACCCGGATACCGGGGGGGGCACCGGCCGGGGCAAGACGCTGTTCTTCAAGCTGTACCGCTAGCCCTGCCCCATCCCAGGTCCGTGGCGGGAGTCCTCCCGCCACGGACCCTGCCTGGTCCCCGGCCCCGCTTACCTGAGCGCCAGCACCGGGGGCTCGCCGCTCCCCGCGATCCGGGCGCGGAGTTCGCGCTCCCCGTCCGGCATCGGGACCTCGGCCCGGAAGCCCTGGATGGAGACGCCCGACAGGAAGTAGGTGTCCCCGTACTTGTGGAACAGGAGACGGCCCGAGGCCGCGTCCCTTCCCGGCCGCGCGCCCAGGGTGCACACCGCCGCCCCCTCCCGCGTGATGACCGTCACCATCGACCCGGTCGCCGTGGCGCCCGAGGTCATCTCGAAGGTGTACTCCCCCGCCGGCAGCAGCCGGCTCCCGGCGTAGAAATCGAACGGCACCGTGACGTGCATGGTGGCGCCCGAGAGGGCGAACCCGAAGCCCGCCATCAGCACCAGCGCCGCCGCAAGCATCAAAACCCGCAGATTCCGTTTCATAACCCCTCCACCTGGTTTCGGGCGGGGGCCCCGTCGCCCCGGCGGCTCCGGGCTTCCCGCCCCTTACTACCAAGGAGTACGGCCGCCGGCCGCAGGAGTCTGTGAGGGTTGCGTGAGGAATGCGCGGGGGGAAAATCAGCAGCGAAGGTCCCGGACGAGCTTCCGGTAGCGGGGGGAGCGGCGGAGGGGGTCCAGGTTGCTGTCGTGCTCCAGCCACCCCTTCTGGTGCAAACCGCTCCTGACGGCCCTCTCGAGGGAATCGAGCGCTTCGTCGCACCTCCCGGCCAGCGCCTGGACGCAGGCGACGTTGTAGAGCACCATCGGTTCGTCGGGATCGATGGCCAGGGCCTGCCGCGCCCACTCGAGCCCGCGGTCGCGCTCGCCCAGGGCGGCCCACGCGTTGGCCCCCATGTAAAGCGCCCGGCTGTCGTCGGGGTTCAGCCTCAGCCTCGACTCGGCCGCCCGGACCCCCCGCTCCCGCGCCTCCCTGGCCCGGTCCGGGTCCCCGAGGTCCTCGTAGACCTGCGCCGCCAGAAGCGGCGCCTGGTAGTCGTGCGGGTTGACCTCCATCGCCTTGGCGTACATCCGGACCGTCTTCGCCAGCTCCCCCCTGGCGAAGGAGACCCGGGCGTAGGAGTACCACGCCTCGAACAGCCCCGGGTCGAGCGCGATCGCCGTCTCCAGCTCCTCCTCCGCCTCGGCGTAGTCCCCCCCGAGCGCGCACGCGATCCCGCGCGACGCGTGCGCTTCGGCCGAATCGGGATCGAGCTCGAGCGCGCGCCGGCTCATCGCCTCCGCCTGCCGCCGGTGGCGCTCGTGGTTCCCCGCGTACATGTAGAGAAACGAGGCGCAGTCGGCCATTCCGGCCCAGGCCCGGACGAAGCCGCCGTCGATCTCCACCGCCCGGGCGAACATCGTCAGCGCGAACTCGATCCCCTTGCGCCGGTACTGGTAGTAGAACTGCCGGCCGCGCAGGTAGAAGTCGTACGCCTCGGGGTCGCTCGTCGGCGCGCGCCCGATGGCGAGGCTCTCGCGCGGCGACAGGGCGATCTCCAGGGCCGCGGCCACGCTCCGGGCGATCTCGTCCTGGACCGCGAAGATGTCCTCGGGCCTGCGGTCGAACCGTTCCGACCAGACGGTCGTGCCGTCCTCCGTCCGGATCAGCTGCACGGCGATGCGCACCCGGTCCCCCTCCCTGCGCACGCTCCCGTCGAGCACGTGGTCGACCCCCAGGTCGCGGCCGATCGCGCGCGCGTCCTCCGAGCGGCCCTTGAAGGCGAAGGAGGAGGTGCGGGGGGCGACCCGCAGCCGCCGGATGCGCACGAGGTTCCCGATGATCTCCTCCGCGATCCCGTCGCAGAAATACTCCTGGTCCCGGGCCGCGCTCATGTCGGAAAAGGCCAGGACCGCGACCGACCCGCCCGGGGAGGGGCCGCCGCCGGACACCGTCGCGATCAGCCGGTAGCCGCGCCGGGGGATGGTCTCGATGAAGCGGGGGTTGCGGGCGTCGTCCCCGAAAGCCTTCCTCAGCTCCGAGATCGAATAGCGCAGCACCTCCCCCCCGACATGCACGCCGGGCCAGACCGCGCCGAGGATCCGCTCCCGGCCGAGCACCTCCCCGGGGTGGCGGGCCATGAAGGCCAGCACCTCCGCCACCTTCGGTTCCACCGAAACGGTCCGGCGGCCGCACTTCATGCGGTTCAGGTCGGGCTCGACCCGCCAATGGCCCACCCGGAATGTGCGCCCCATCCCTCCCCCTCCGCGGCTGTTGCGCCCGCCCCTCACCCCTTGTCGTTCCTACCCCCGGTATACGCGCCCCCGGCGGGAAAAGTTCCCCCATCGCCGGCGGGGATGTTCTGGATCAGGAAGTGGAGCCGGTTGAGGACGTTCACCCGGCTGACGCCCGAATCGAAATCGAGGTAGAGGAGGTTCATGTCGGGGTAGAGGCTCTTCATCCTCATCTCCATCCCCTTGCCGACGACGTGGTTGGCGATGCAGCCGAAGGGCTGGAGGCAGACGGCGTGCCGGATCCCCTGGCGCGCGCAGGAGGCGATCCCGGCCGGAATGAGCCACCCCTCGCCGTACTGGTTGTCGAGGCTGAGGGCCTCCGCGGCCAGCCGGGCGGCGCCCCGGATCCCCTCCACCGGGCGGTGGAAGCGGAACCCCCGCGCCGCCTCCCCGAAGCGCCCCTCCACCCTTTCGGCCGCCCGCTCGAGAAAGGGGGCGAGAAAATCGAGCGGCCGCCGGCGCTGCAGGAAATCGTCCCGGCGCACCCCGGCGTTGACGAAGGCCTGGGTGAAAAATTCCACCAGGGGGGGGAGCACCGGCTCGACCCGCCGGGCGATGAGCCAGTCGACGATGCCCGCCTGGCCGAAGGAGTTGTACTTGACGTAGATCTCCCCCACGACGCCGACGGCCCGGACCTCGTCCACCGCCGTCGCGACCGCGTTGAAATCGGCGACGGCGGCGCGGAGGAGGCCGGGGAGCGGGCCGGGGCCGTCGTCGCCCCACGAGGCGCACGCGAGCCCGATATACCGGTCCCGCAACCGCGCGGCTTCCCCCGCGACCCGCTCGCGCGGGGCCGTGGCGTGGTACATGCGCGACAGCGCGTCGGCATAGAGGACGGCGCCGAAGGCGGGCCTCACGGCCCGCAGCCAGTCCGGCCGGAAACCGGACCGGCGGCTCCCGACCGCCCTCGACACGGCCAGGGAAAGGACGGGGACGCCGCCGAAACCGGCGTCGGCGAGCGCCCGCCGGATCAGGGCGATGTAGTTGCTCGCCCGGCACTGCCCCCCGGTCTGGGTGATGCCGACGGCCACCCCGGCCGGGTCGTACCGCCCCCCCCGGAGCGCCCGGATGATGTCCCCCACAACCAGGATCGCGGGGTAGCAGACCTCGTTGTTCACGTACTGGAGCCCGAGCTCGGCCGACCGCGCGTCGGGAGGGGGGAGGTTCTCGATCCGGTACCCCGCGCACCGGCCGATCAGGGGGACGAAGGGGGAATAGAAATCGGAAAACCAGGGGGCCAGGATGGTCCGCTCCCCCACCGCGCGGCCGGGCGGGGCGGGGACGACGGCGGGGACGGCGGCGGGAACGGCGGGCCCGCGCTCCTTCAGCTTGAGCGATTCGACCAGGGAGCGCAGGCGCAGCCGGACCGAGCCGGGGCTCGAGATCTCGTCGACCCGGACCAGGGCGAAGGGGAGGCGCGCGCGCCGCGCCAGGTCCCGGACCTCGTCCATGATGAAGGAATCGGGGCCGCAGCCGAACGAGTTGAGCTGGATGAAGCCGAGCGGGAAGGGTTGCCGGGACGCCCACCAGGCCGATTGCAGGATCCGGCTGGGGTATTCCCACTGCGAGACGGCGAAGAACTCCCCGAACCCCTCCCCCTCCCTGCCGGCGGCGATGTCCTCGTTGATCACGTGCACCCCCATGTCGGCCAGGATCTGCGAGACCTGCTGGTGCACCATCCGGTCGGCGTGATAGGGGTGGCCGGCCACCAGGACCACCGTCTCCCCCCGCCGCCGCGCCTCTCCGAGGATCGCGTCGTTCGCCTCCGCGAGCGCCCGCCGGAACGCCCCCTGGGCCCGGAGCGCCCGGCGGAACGCCCGGCGGAAAAGCGCGGCCCCGACCCCCAGGGAGCGGAGGTAGCGCCGGCAGGCTTTTTCGAGCAGGAGCGGGTCGTGAAAAGCGACGGGGGGGGAGTCGAAGGGGACGGGGGCCGACGCGCCGGGAAGGTGCGCGCTCCTGAGGACCTCGGCATAGGCGGTGACGATGGGGCAGTTGAAGCTGTTGGCCGATCGCTCGAACGCCTTCTCGGCGTAGACCACGTAGGGGAGGAGGACGCGGTCCACCCCCTTGTCGACCAGGTTGACGACGTGGCCGTGGGCCAGCTTGGCCGGCAGGCAGATGTTGTCCGACATCAGCGCCCCGATCCCCCGCTCGTACAGCGCCTGGCCGCTCTCGTCGGAGAGCACGACCTCGAAGCCGCACCCCTCGAGCAGGGCGCGCCAGAAGGGGAGATGCTCGTACATGTCGAGCACCCGCGGGAGGCCGATGCGGAGGCGGCCGTGGGGGCTTTGGGCCGCGGGGCTTTGAGCCGCGGGGCCTTCGGCGGACGGGCCGAACAGCAGCTCGCGCTTGCGGTCGTAGATGTTGGCGCCGCGGGAGGAGGAGGCGCCGCCCCCCCCGAAGACCTTCTCGCACTTGTTCCCGGAGTGGCAGACGCCGCCGTGGGCGAAGCGGTAGACGGTGACGCGGCACCGGTTGGGGCACCCGTGGCAGGAAGTGACCCGGGCCGTGTACTCCCCGGCCTCCCCGAGCCGCCCGAGCCCGATGAAGGAGCTCTCCCCCCCGCGCTCGAGGGCGTAGAGGGCGGCCCCGTAGGCCCCCATCAGCTCGGGCCGGTCGGAGATCAGGACCGTCTTCCCCGAGAGGAGCTCGAGGCTGCGCACCACGGCGTCGTTTCGGAACACCCCCCCCTGGACCACGACCGTGTCGCCGATATCGTCCCAGCTCCGGATGCGCAGCACCTTGTGGAGGCAGTTCTTCACGACCGAGTAGGCCAGCCCGGCGCCCAGGTCGCTCGGGGTGGCGCCGTCCCCGACCGCCTGCCGGACCCTGGAGTTCATGAAGACGGTGCAGCGGGAGCCGAGGTCGCAGGGGGCGGTCGACCCGGTCGCCAGCCGGGCGAATTCGGGGGGATCGTACCCCAGGGCGCCGGCGAAATTTTCGAGAAACGACCCGCACCCCGAGGAGCAGGCCTCGTTGATCTCGATGTTGCCGAGGATCCCGTCCCGCACGAAGACGGCCTTCATGTCCTGCCCGCCCACATCGAGGATGAACGACACCCCCGGCGCGATCCTCTGCGCGGCGAGGTAGTGAGCCACGGTCTCCACCACCCCGAGTTCGATCCCGAGCGCCGCCCGGACCAGTTCCTCCCCGTACCCCGTCACCGCCGCCGCCGCGACCCGCACCGGGGCGCCGGCCGTCCGCCGGGAAAACTCCCCGAGCCCCTCGAGCGCCGTCTCGAGCGGCCGGCCCTGGTTGTTGCGGTAGAAGCTGAAGAGGACGGCCCCGGCGTCGTCGACGGCCACGATCTTGGTCGTGGTCGACCCCGAGTCGATCCCGAGCCGGCACGCGCCCCGCGCCGGACCCGCCCGCTCGAGCGGCACCCGCTCGAGCGGCACCCGGCGCCTCTCGCGCTCCCAGCGCTCGCGTTCGGCGCGGTCGCGGAAGAGGGGGGGGAGGGTGGCGGCCGGGGCCGCGCCCCCGCGCGCCTCCCGCACCCGGCGGGTGAGATCGGAGAGGGTGCCGAAGGTGGCGTCCCCCGCGGCGGAGTGCGCGGCCCCCAGGGCCGTGAAGAGCTCGCCGTGGTCGGGGAGGACGATGTCGGCCTCCCCCAGCGCGAGCAGCCGGGCGAACGCCCGCCGGAGCGAGCGGATCCAGGTGAGCGGCCCCCCCGTGAACACCACCGGCGGGCGGATGGTGCGGCCCCGGGCCAGGGAGTTGATGATCTGCCCCGCCACCGCCTCGAAGATCGAAAGGGCGATGTCGGCGGGGTCGATCTTGCGGCTGAGGAGGTTCTGCACGTCGGTCCTGGCGAACACCCCGCAGCGGGAGGCGATCGGGTAGACGGCCGAAGCCCCGAGGGCCATCTCGTCGAGTTCGCCGATGGTCCGGTCGAGCAGGAGGGCCATCTGGTCGATGTAGGCCCCCGTCCCCCCCGCGCAGTTGCCGTTCATCCTGATGTCGGGCGCCCGGCCCGCTTCGAACAGGATCAGCTTGGAGTCCTCGCCGCCGATGTCGACCAGGCTCCCGAGGGCGGGATACCGCGCGGCGGCCAGCGCGGCCGCGGCGATGATCTCCTGGACGAAGGGGACCCCGGCGCTTTCGGCCAGCCCCATCGCGCCCGACCCGGTGCAGGCCGCCCGGACCGGGAGGTCGCCGCAACCGTCCCGCATCCTCTCCAGCTGACCGGCCAGGGTCTCCCGGGTGCGGGTGTGGTGCCGGGCGTAGTCGGAAAAAAGGACGCGCCCGCCCGGGCCGGCCAGCACCACCTTCGAGGTGGTGGAGCCGATGTCGATACCCAGCATGAGACCGTCCATGATGGTTTTCCCGTTTCCCCCCGGCGCACGCGGGGATGGGGCAGGAGCCCCGCGCCGAATGAGGCCCATTATATCGCCTCGGGCGCGGAAAAACCAAAAACCGCCGCCGGAGGACAAAAAAATCGAAAAAAACAAAACGCCCGGCTTCCAATGACGTATTACCAGATAACAACCCTAAAAAAGCCTGGGGGGGTCCGATGCAGTATCCGGGCCTTCCCCCAGGTCCCTCTTCACCCCCTCCCGCGCCGCCACCCGGAATTTGTTATTTATAAAATACATTGTCGTGATATAACTGGCTCCTCGGCCGGGTTTTCCGGCTTTTTTTCCGGAAGGGGGACAGGATGGGGGGGCGCACCTGGATTCTGGTTGCGGCGCTGCTGCCGGCGCTCGCGCCGCAGGCGCCGTCGCTGCGGGCGGCGGAAGGGGCCGGGGACTCCCGGCCGCTGCGGGTGGCCGTGATCGGCGGGATGACCATGACCCCCCTCTGGGGCGAGATCGAAAGGCTCTTCCTGGCCGAGACCGGGATCCGGATGGAGGTGGTGGCGACGGGGCCCAAGCCCTCCCTCGCGCGCGCCATGAAGGAGGGGAAGGTCGATTTCCTCACCATGCACTCGAGCGACGCGACCACCAACCTGGTGGCCGACGGCTGGGCGCGCGACCTGCGCCCCTGGGCCAAGAACGACCTGGTCATCGTCGGCCCGGCCGCCGACCCCGCCGGCGTCGCGGGGCTGAAAGACGGCGCCGAGGCGGTGCGCCGGATCGCCGCGACCGGCTCCAACTGGCTCGACTTCGAGTCGAACGGCCCCCGCGAGACGGCCCACACCCTCTTCGCAAACGCCGGGGTGCGGATGGCGGGCCCCTGGGTCCTCAAGTACGAGCACGCCGGGACGGCCGGCATCCTCCACTACGTGGCGGCCCGAAACGCCTACATGATCGTCGGGCGGATGCCCGTCCTCTACGGCAAGATGGAGCCCGACCCCAAGGTGAAGATCCTGGTCGAGGGGGACCCCGTCATGCGCCGCCCCTACGTCTCGATCGTGGCCAACCCGGAAAGGTTCCCCGACGCCGACATCGAAGCCGCCCGGAAGCTGTCCGACTTCCTCCTCTCCGACCGGGTCCAGTCCTTCCTGGCCGGCTACGACGGCGGGATCGGCGACGGCGTCCCGATCTTCATTCCGGTCCGGCAGCCGCGATAATCGCGACCGGGCCGAGGAGGCCCGACTCGGCCAGCACCGCCGGCGCGGCGTAGCGCTCCATCCAGGCGGGGGCGGGGGGGAGCCTCTTCCCTTCCGGCGGGAGGGCGCGGTCGCCCAGCATCCGGTTCGACCACTGGTTGGTGACCCGGACCTCGAGCCGGTTCTCCCCCGCTTTCATCAAAGCTCCCACCTCGGCGCGGTAGGGGGGCTTCCAGAGCAGTTCCGCCCGCCGGCCGTTGACCCACACTTCGGCCACGTCCCCCACCCTCCCCAGGTCGAGAAAGAGGCGCCCGGCGCGGACCTGCCCCGGGAGGAGCCGGAACGTCCTCGAGTAGACGGCGGTGCCGGAGAAATATTTCACCCCCTCCCCGGGGTGCGCCGACCAGGGCTCGAGCCGCTCCATCCTCAGCCGCTCCGGGGCCCCCCACCCCGGGGGGAAGGCCACGTCCCAGGGCCCGTCGAGCGCGGCCACGGTCCGGTACACCGGCGGCGGGATGGTGCGCGCGGAAGCCGCCGCCGGGCGGCGGAAGACCACGAAGACCGACCCGCGCTCCTCGAGTTGGAGCGGCACGGTGGTGCGCCCCCCCTCGATCGCGTAGCCCGCCGGCCCGATCTTCCCCGTGTCGGGGCGCCACAGTTCCGCCTCCTTCCCCGCCACCCGGAAGCGGGCGCGGATCTCGAGCGGCCGGTCGGTGCGGTTGGCGACGAAATAGATCTCCGCCTCCCCGCTCCGGCGGTGGATCCAGGAAATTTCCGCGTCGAGCGGGCGGTCGAACTCGGCGTCGGGCGCGATCCCGGCCGAGGCGAGCAGCTCCCCGATCGGCACCCCCCAGGCCACCGTCCCCCGGCCGCAGGGGCGCCGGGTGCGCTGCACCCCGTCCAGGTCGCCCCAGATCTCGGCGGCCAGCGCCCGCACCTCGGCGTCCTCGCGCTCCATCCCCCCGGCAAGGGTCGGGGATTTTTCCGGCTTCGGCCCGAGCACCACCGCCCCCCCCTCTACCAGCTCCTTCACCTTCCGGAGCACTTCGGCCCGCATCCGGCCGGTGCGGGGAAGCACCAGGACGCGGTACCCCGTCCCGTCGGGCAGCAGGAGCCGCCCGTCCTCCCCCACCCTCATCCGGTGAAGGAGCGCGTCGGCGTTGATCGTGTCGTAGTCGTACCCTTCGGGCGGGGCCGGCTGGAGGCCGGCGCCCCAGAAGGGCTGGCTCGAGGGCGCCCCCTCGTCGAGGAGATAGACCAGGTCGGCGACGAAGCGCCCCGCGGAGAGCATGTGGGAGACGCGCCCGAGATAGCCCACCACCCCGGAGGCCTGTTCCGCCCAGGTGATGTTGCGGTTGAAGTGCGTCCCCACCATCGTGTTCCCCGGCGCGGCGTCGAGCGGCTGGTGGGCGGAGGAATGAAACACGATCCGGTTCACCCCCTGGGCGAACCAGTAGTCGGCCAGGTTCTTGTAGGCCGCGGGGGGGTCGTACCCCCCGCCGGTGAAACTCTCGGCGGCCACCCAGCGCTTGCCGTAGACGTGGGCCGCGGCGGCGGCCATGCGCACGTCGGCGTAGTACTCGGCCGGCGGGTGCATCTTCCCGAGCCAGAACTCCCCCATCGGGATGTCGACCCGGCTCTTGGTCAAAAGGGTGTCCTCCAGGATCTCCATCGACACCCCGGGCGCCTCGCCGTAGACCCCCATCCCCTTCTCCCGGGCCAGGCGGGCCATGGTGCCGTAGTGGGCGTCGGCGATCGCCTCCACCAGGGTGCGGCGGAAGTCCCAGAGGAAGCGGTCGCTCTCCTCGGACCCCCTGACCACGCGCCCCACGAGGGCGGGCAGATAGGGAGTGGGGTCGTACCCCCGCCGCTGCCGGAACAGCTCGATCATCCCCTCGGTCCAGTTCTGCGCCCCCGCCTCCCAGCTGTCCATGACGAGATAGCGCAGGCTCCGCCCCACCAGGGGCCCGAGCGCCCGCTCGATCGGCCCCAGGTAGGCGCGGAAATAGCTTTCGACGTGGCGCGCGGAGAGCTTGTCCACCTCGAGCCCGGTGCCGGCGGGCGAGGCGGAGCGGTTGCGCGACCCGACCAGGGCGTACCCCATCCGCAGCAGGGTCCACTCCCCCTCGGGCGCGTCCCAGTCGAGGACCCCGTCCTCCATCAGCGGCGTCAGGTCGAGCACCTCCCCGATCGCCGAGCGGGGCGCGACCGGCGGGGTGGGAACCGTTCCGTAGTCGTAGATCAGGCTGAACCCCGCCTTGTCCTGCCAGCGGTCGATGCAAGCCCCGGTGTGGACGATAAACTCGTGGATCGCGTAGGAAGGCGCTGGCTTGGGCGCGGTCTGGTAGATCACGGCGTCCGGGTCGGGGGCCGCCCCGGTCATCACCAGGCGCACGAAGCGCACCCGCGCTTCCGGGAAGGCGTAGGTCTTGAGGCCCCGCGCGCGGTACTGCACCGCCCCGGGGAGCGCCGCGAGGGTGCGGTAGTTCACCCCGTCTTCGCTCCCCTCGACCCGGCCGAAGGGGACGCCGCGCCCGGGCGCGATCAGGGTCACCCCCTTGACCCCCACCGCCGCGGGAAACTCGTACCGGATCCAGGCCGCCTCCCCCGGGACCTTCACCCCGGTGGCGTCGTCCCCGTCCATCAAAAGGGGCGCGTCGACCGGGCCGCCGGCCGTCACCCGCGGACGGAGCTCGGCCATCGGCCGTTCGTCCGCCGGGGTGCGGAAGGCGACCAGGACGCTGTCGCGGTAGAATTCCCCCTCCTCGACCGGCCTCGGCAGCTCGACCCGCCGCCTCCCCGGCCCGCCGAGCGAAGTCTCGCTCCACACCAGCCGCTTCATCGCCTGCCGGGGCTCGACCCACGGCCCCCCCGTCAGGCTCCACCCCGAGGAACTGAAGATCGCGAGTTCGAGCCCGAGCCGGTCGGCCTCGGCGGCCGCGTGCCGCACCGCGTCCAGCCACGCGGGGGTGAGGAATTCCACCTTCTCGTCGACCCGCTGCCCCCCTTCCATCCCGATGTCGGCCAGGTGAGCCCCGCCGATCCCCACCCGCTTCATCCACTCGAGGTCCTTGGTGATCCCTTCGCGGGTGACGTTCCCCCCGGTCCAGTGCCACCAGACCCGCGGCCGGGCCTCCTCGGGCGGATTCACAAATCCCTGCTGGAGTTCATCGGCGCCGCCGAAGGCGGCTGCCAGAAAGAGGACGGCGGGCATCCAGGCTCTTTTCATATTTCTCCTTGCAATGCGGTCCGGCGGCGCGGTCTACTACCCACTATACTTCAATCGGGGTACGCCGATGAAACCGATCCTGCTCCTCCTCCTCATCTCTCTTGCCCCGCCCTGTTCGGCGGCGCGCGAAATCATTCCGCTCGATTCCGGCTGGCTCTTCCTCGGGCGGGACGCGCCGGGGGCGGAGGCCCCGGACTACGCCGACCACGACTGGCGCCCACTCACCGTTCCGCACGACTGGAGCATCGAGGGGGCCCACGACCCGAAACACCCGACCGGGCCGGGGGGAGGCTTTCTCCCCGCCGGCATCGGCTGGTACCGCCGCCCCTTCACCCTCCCCGCGGCCTGGGCCGGCCGGCGGGTGTCCGTGGAATTCGACGGGGTGATGGCGCACAGCGACGTCTGGGTCAACGGCGTGCACCTGGGGCAGCGCCCCAACGGCTACGTGAGTTTCGGCTACGACCTGACCGGCCACGTCCGCTTCGGCGCCCCGAACCTGCTCGCCGTGCGCGCGGACAACTCCGGCCAGCCCGCCTCCCGCTGGTACACCGGGGCCGGCATCTACCGGCGCGCGCGCCTGGTGGTGACCGGCCCGGTCCACTTCGAAAAATGGAGCCCCTTCCTCTCCACCCGCCTCGCCGGCAACCGGGCCGCGGTAAACATCGAGGGCACCGTCCTGAACCGCTCCGCACGAGCCGCCTCCGTCTCCGTGGAGATCACCCTCGTCGCTCCCGACGGGACGGTCGTCGGCACGGCCGGCACCCGCCCGCTCAACGTCGCCCCCGGCGCCGGCGCCGACTTCCGGGAAGAGGTCACCGTAACGGATCCCGTCCTCTGGGACCTCGACCGGCCCCTTCTCCATGAGGCCCGCCTGACCCTCCGCTCCGGCGACGAAGAAAGCGACGGCGAGCGCATCCCCTTCGGGATCCGCGAGGCGCGTTTCGACTCGGACACGGGCTTCTGGCTCAACGGGAAAAACCTCAAAATAAAAGGCGTCTGCCTCCACCACGACGGGGGGGCGTTCGGCGCCGCCGTCCCGCTCTCGGTCTGGGAAGAGCGCCTCGGCCGGCTGCGCAAGCTCGGGGTCAACGCCCTCCGCACCGCCCACAACCCGCCCGCGCCCGACTTTCTCGACCTGTGCGACCGGATGGGGTTCCTGGTCATGGTGGAAATGTTCGACTGCTGGACCATCGGAAAAAATACCCACGATTACCACCGCGACTTCGAGCGCTGGGCCCACATCGACGCGCGCGACACGGTCGTGCGCGACCGCAACCACCCTTCCGTCATCCTCTGGAGCGCGGGAAACGAGATCCGGGACACGGTCAAAGCGGAGCTCGGGAAGAAGGTCCTGGCGGGGCTGGTAGACCTCTTTCACCGTCTCGACCCGACCCGGCCGGTGACCCAGGGGCTCTTCCGCCCGAACGTGAGCGGCGATTACACCAACGGCCTGGCCGACCTGCTCGACGTCATCGGCACCAACTACCGCGACCTCGAGCTGCTCGAGGCGTGGAAGGCCAAACCGGGGCGGAAGATCGTCGGGACCGAGCAGCGGCACGAACTGGCCACCTGGCTGGCCGCGCGCGACCACCCGCAGCACGCGGGGCAGTTCCTCTGGAGCGGGATCGACTACCTGGGCGAATCGCTCGGCTGGCCGATGATCGGCGCCGGCTTCGGCCTGCTCGACCGCGCCGGCGCGATCAAGCCGATGGCGTATGAAAGAATGGCCTGGTGGAGCGACCAGCCGGTGGTCCACGTGGTGCGCCGCACCCTCCCCCCCAAGGCCGTCCCCGACGACCCCGGCTTCGTCCCCCTCACCCACAGGCAGTCGCAGTTTGCGGACTGGACCCCTGCCGACCTGAACCCGCACGAGGAAACGGTGGAAGCCTATTCCAACTGCGACGAAGTGGAACTCTACCTCAACGGGAAATCACTCGGAAAGAAAGGGCGCCCGGCCGACGACGCCCCGCGGGTGTGGAAAGTCCCCTTCGAGCCGGGCACCCTCGCCGCCATAGGCCGAAGCGGCGGCCGCGACGCCGCCCGGCACGAGCTGCGGACGGCGGGCCGGCCGGAAAAAATCGTCCTCACGGTCGACCGCACCCCCCTCGCCCCCGGCTGGGACCAGGTCGCCCGCGTCACCGCCACCGTCACCGACCGCGCCGGCGTCCCCGTCCCCGACGCCTCCCACCCGGTCACCTTCACTCTCACCGGCCCCGGCGCCATCGCCGCCGTCGACAACGGCGACAACCGAAGCGCCGAATCGTATCGCGGCTCTGTCCGCCGCGCCTACGGAGGGAAGTGCTACGCCTGGGTCCGCGCCCTCTCCGCCCCCGGCACGATCACCGTGAAAGCCTCCGCCCCCGGCCTCGAAGGAGGCACCCTCACCATCGAGGCGGCCGCGGGCAGGCCCTGAGATGATTGGGCAAAGACGGTTTTGCTTGAATACATGGTATTTTTGCGACGGAGTGCAAAGCAGCGATCGGCTCGAATGGAAACGGGCGCACATTGCCAGGAGACACTGAATCGTGCAACCATTGTTTAGGGTTTGGTTTTCAATCATTGCATTGTCGACCGTCTGCCACGCGGAAATCCATCCGAGTCCGCATTTGGTTTTGGCAGCAAATTATCCCAAGCTGGCGCTATTTGCAGGAATAGAGGGGACGGTTAAGGCAAAATGCAGGGTTCGTGATGATGGATCGGTTATCGATGTTACTATCGTTAACGGGCCGTCGCTTTTAGTAGAAGAGGTTGAATCGAATTTAGGCCGGTGGGTGTTCGACCCTCCTGGCAAAGGGGATGCAGCAGAAATTACCGTCACCTACCGCTTTGCATTCAGGGGATATTGTGATCATCACATCGGTTGCAGGCAAGAGTCCTGGTTTGAATATCCCGATAAAGTAATCATAGTAGCCGAAAGACCGCATGCTGACACTTTAGATTCACAATGACCTTATTCCATGACCGTCAAACTTTTCACCCGAGAGAATCACCGCAGCCGACGAGCGGCATAACGAACATTGGGGGGGGACAGTCACCACTGTCCCCTTCAACAACTCAGCGGGGTTATGCGTGGCATTCGGAGGGTTTTTGAAAGACAAACGGTATCGGTACCGGGAAGGAAAAGGTCCCCTCAGGCAGCGAATCCTCCTGCATCTCATTGGGCATGGGGACAAATCCCAGCTCCCTGAGCGCCTGATCGAGCGTTCCTCTTTCCAGGCAGCTGGTCAGGAATAACTGGGAAGCCTCAATCACGTTCTTCCGGGCCACCTCGAAAGTCTCTCCCTGGGTCGACAAATCCAGCGGGGGACAGTGGTGACTGTCCCCCTCAAGGCCCTGCCGATGGCGTACCTCGCCCAAAGGATACGCAATCTGCTGCGCGTCCCACCGGAACCGCGGCCAATCGTCAAGCTCGTGGCCGTACAATCTCCGCACCTCCTGCGGAGATTATTCGACCATTCGCCGCATTATTTGCGGTTAATAGGCGCGTAATCTCCGCAAGCGCATCAACGACCCTGGCCCCCTAGGCCCCGGTCTCGAATCAAGCTTCCTGTTGACACCCGCAACGTACCTGGTTACAATGAAAGTGCGTGATCCAAAATTTCAGGCACAAGGGGCTCAAACGATTGTTCGAATCCGGTAACACCAGTGGTGTGGATCCACAACATGCGGCTCGGATGAGAAAAATCCTCGCCCTGCTCGAAACGGCTGAAACCCTGCAAGATATGGATTTGCCGGGACTGGATCTGCACCCCCTCAGAGGGGATCGTAAGGGAACCTGGGCGGTCAAAATCAGCGGAAACTGGAGAATGACCTTCAGGATGAAAAACGGGGATGCCTTTGATCTCGATTATGAAGACTATCATTAGGGAAAAAATGGCCATGCATAACCCACCCCATCCAGGCGAAATCATAAGGGAATTTTGTGTAGAACCGCTCCATATCACCGTTACGGAAGCGGCAAGAGCGCTTGGTGTAACCAGAAAGACCTTTTCGGCGCTATTGAACGGCAGAGCCGGGATCAGTCCTGAAATGGCCTTGAGGTTGTCAAAAGTGTTCGGCCGGTCACCCGAAGGCTGGCTCAAGCTTCAACTCCAGTATGATCTCTGGCAAACAGCACAATCGGTGGATCTCGGCCATTTGAAACCTATTGAGCCCGCTTAGCCGGAGGGGGACAGTCACCACTGTCCCCCTCAAGGCCTGATGCTCTGGACCGGCGGGCTGACGCTCCTTATCGTGAGCGCCATCCTGCGCGCCACCCGCCTCATCCTGAAGGCAATCGATACGCTGGCCAACCAGAAACCCTGGTTTTGCCCGGCGCTCCCGAACTGCTCCGCCAGTTCCCTGTCGAGGCGCCCAAGGTCGGGCCGGCTCCGCATGGAAACCACTGAAAATACAGTAATTACTGCAGACTCCGGATATGGACATGCGAAAAAAGGTTTAAATCAGCCAGGGGCAAACCTTTAAATCAGCCGCCTGCCTGGTCCTGCTGCGAGCCCGGCTCCCTACCGTCCCACCTTCCCGAACTGCGCCGCCAGTTCCCGGTCGAGGCGGGCGAGATCGGGCCGGCGCCCGGCCACCTCCATCGCCTCGCGCCACTCCTGGTTGAGATCGCCGAGCCGGAGGGGTGACCCCACCCGGACGAAGATCGGGATCTGGTGCACTTCGGCCGGAATTTCGGCCGTTCGCCCCCCCTCGTAGACCCGGTCGGGGCGCCAGGCGTCGCGCCAGCGGGAGCCGGAGGGGAAATAGACCGTCTGCGCCCGCTTCCCCTTCTCCCAGACCGGGGACACCAACAGGTCCGGCCCGTAAAGATACGTATCCCAGTATTTCCAGGCTTCGGGCGACTCATCCGCCAGAAAGAGCGGCCGGACGATCGGGACCCCGGTCCGGGCAGCTTGCTGCGCCAGTGAATAGGTATAGTCGGCCAACCGGGTGTGGAGCCGGGCGTAGAGCCTCCAGGCCGCGATCAGCACCGCGTCGTAACGCGGCTCGCGCGGGAGGTTCCAGAACGCCAGGTTGCGCGTCGGCCCCACCTCCATGATCGGGGTGAAGCAGGAGAAAGCGAGCCAGCGGGCGCACACCTCCTGCTCCATCAGCTGCTGGTTGTAGCCGCAGGTGTCCGACCCCCAGTTCGGGTACCCCATCACCGCCGCGCGCTGGAGCGCGATGATCGACGCCCGCAGCCCCTCCTGGGTCCCGCCGATGTCCCCGCCCCAGAACACCCCGTAGCGTGAGCTGCCGGTGTAGGCCCCGCGCGGCATCAGGAGAAAATCGTCCCCGCGGTGCTTGCGGGCGACCTCGTAGGCCGCCTGGACGTACATGGCCGGGTAGGCGTTCCGCTGCTCCCGGAGCGACCGGCCGTCACTGACGGGGGGGAGGCCGTCGTCGGGGATCCCCTCCTCGCCGCGGTCGAGCTTGAACGCCGCCACCCCCAGGTCGAGGAGCTTTTCCACCCCCCGCTGCCAGTAGGCCTTCGCCTCCGGGTTGGTGAAATCGACCATCGGGTAGTTGTTGCGCTGCGGCTTCTGCCCGGCCAGGTGGTAGCCCCGGGCCAGCGCCTCCTTTTCCATCTTCCCCTGGAAGAAAGGGGCGATCCAGAGGAGGGTGCGCATGTCGCGGCTGCCAAGCCAGCGGACCATCTTTTCGAAATTCGGAAGGCGCGCCGGGTCGATCTCGAAGTCGTCGTAGCCCCAGAAGCCGAGGCCCCAGGGGCGGTCGACCCAGTAGACGCCGCAGGGGATCCCGAACGCCTTCATCAGGAGCACGTCTTCCATCACCTGGGAGTTGAAGGGCCCGGTGACGGGGGTGCCGTCGTAATACGTGTCCGCGTGGGTGTGCTCGTCGCGCCAGCGCCAGGGGAGGTAGGCCCATTTGGGGGGGAGAAACGGGGGGCCGGCCTCGAGCGCGTGCTCCGCCACCAGGCGCGCCGGGTCGCCGGTCGAGATCTTGAATTCCAGCTCCGGGCCCTCGAACCGGATCCGCACCCGGCCGGCGTCCTCGCGGCCGAAATCGTACACCCCGGGCCAGGTCCCCTTGACGAAGCAGGAGTACCCGCGCGAAGAGAGGTAATACGGCGCGTAGACCGAAGTCGTCGGCTTGACGATCATCTCCACCCGCTGCCCCCCGAGATCCATCCCCTCCCCGATCCCGGGCGCCCAGGACGCCTCCTGCGCCCCGTCCACCACCCGCTCCATCAGCCCGGTGAAATATTCCCCCTCCCGCGCCTCGATCGACACCCCCCAGCCCAGGATCCCCGCCCCCGCTTCCCCCTCCATCCGCACCGTAAACGCGTTCCCGCGCGCCACCACCGCCACTCTTACCGCCGGCCCGTCCCCCCGCTTCCACTCCATCTCGACCCGCCC